>MDSZ01100969.1_pt1 | contig 31751 bp, 32 predicted proteins | sample 811201 | NCBI WGS metagenome assembly MDSZ01 (sample SAMN05326647, study PRJNA326480) | marine metagenome | isolation source: seawater | place: Indian Ocean: North | collected 2010 | reverse complement strand
TGGCTATCGCGTCCGCAACAGCGGCGTCTTCCGCATCATCCGCGACAGCGACATCGAAATCGAGGAGGAAGCGGAGGATCTGGTCCGCTATTTCCGCAGCGCCATCAAACGCCGCCGCCGCGGCCGCGTTATCCGCATGGAAATCGAGGAGCGCATTCCCGAACCGGTCGAGGAAATGTTGCAGGACATGCTCCAGGGGCATGACGCGATCATCGAGGAGGTGGAGGGTTTTGTCGGCATCGGCGACTTGTCCGGCATCGTTGACGAGGATCGGCCAGACCTCAAATTCGAACCCTATGCGCCGCGCTTTCCCGAACGTATCCGCGAATATGGCGGCGACTGTTTCGCCGCGATCCGGGCCAAGGACATTGTCGTCCATCATCCCTATGAAGCGTTCGACGTCGTCATATCCTTCCTGAAACAGGCGGCGTCCGACCCGGATGTGGTCGCGATCAAGCAGACGCTCTACCGCGCGGGCAAACAGTCGGCGATCATCCGGGCGCTCATCGACGCCGCCGAAGCGGGCAAGTCCGTGACCGCAGTGGTCGAACTCAAGGCGCGATTCGACGAAGAACAGAATTTGATGTGGGCGGACGCGCTGGAGCGTGCGGGCGTGCAGGTCGTCTACGGCTTCATCGACTGGAAGACCCATGCCAAGGTGTCGATGGTCGTGCGGCGCGAAGGAGAGCAGTTCCGCACCTATTGTCATTTCGGCACCGGCAATTACCACCCGATCACCGCGCGGATTTACACTGACTTGAGCTTCTTCACCGCCAATCCCGATTATGGCCGCGATGCCGCAGCGTTGTTCAACTATATCACCGGCTATGTCGAACCGCAGGGTCTGGAAAAGCTAGTGATGAGCCCGCGCGACCTGCGCAATCGGCTGTGTGAACTGATCGAGGCGGAAATCGATCATGTGCGCGCCGGGCGGCCCGGCACCATCTGGGCCAAGATGAACAGCCTGGTCGATCCCGCGATCATCGAAAAACTCTATGCCGCCAGCAATGCCGGGGTGCGGATCGAGCTGATCGTGCGCGGCATTTGCTGCCTGCGGCCGGGGGTGCCGGGCATGTCTGAAAATATCCGCGTGAAGTCGGTGGTCGGCCGTTTCCTGGAACATAGCCGCATCACCGTGTTCGGCAATGGCAAGGCGCTGCCCAACAACGGCGCGAAAGTCTATATCAGCTCGGCGGACTGGATGCCGCGCAATTTCGATCGCCGTGTGGAGTTCTTGGCCCCGGTGGAAAGCGGCACCGTGCACGACCAGATCGTCGACCAGGTGATGGTTGCCAACCTTATCGATACGGAACAGAGCTGGGAGCTGGATGCCGAAGGCCATTATAGCCGGGTCGAGGCAGGCGAGAAGCCGTTCAACCTGCATCGCTATTTCATGACCAATCCGTCGCTTTCGGGACGCGGCGCGGCTCTGGACAGCGACGCCGTCCCGACCTTGCGTTTGCGCAGCGGGGGTTGAACGCGGCCATGAATTCGATGCTGAGCCGCGTGCGCGCCGTAGCCGAACAGATGGTGACATCGCCCGAGCCCGCCCATGCGCGCACGGCGATCATCGATATCGGGTCGAACAGCGTGCGCCTGGTCATCTATGACGGACCGCGCCGCATCCCCTTCATCCTGTTCAATGAAAAGGTGATGGCCGGACTGGGCGCCTCGCTCGCCCGCACCGGTGCGATCGAACCCGAAGCGATGGAGCGCGGCCTGCGCGCCATCGGTCGGTTTGCGCATCTGTGCCGGTCGATGAAGGTTGCCGATATACGCTGCGTCGCCACGGCGGCGGTGCGCGATGCAACCAACGGACCCGACTTCATCGCTCGCGCCAAGGACATGGGGCTGACGGTCGAATTGCTCACCGGCGCGCAGGAAGCGATCGGCGCGGCCATGGGTGTCCTGTCGGGCATTCCCGGCGCGGACGGCATTGTCGGCGATTTGGGCGGCGGCAGCCTGGAACTGGCGCGGGTGCGGGCCGGGGCGGTGGAACAGACCATATCGCTGCCGCTTGGCGTGCTGCGCCTGCCGCAGATCCGTGCCAAGGGGCCGCGTGCCCTGGAGCGTGCCGTCGCCAAGATGCTGGACAAGGCCGGATGGACCGCTGAACCAGGCTTGCCCTTTTACATGGTCGGCGGGTCATGGCGTGCGCTCGCGCGGTTCGATATGCAGCTGACCCATTTTCCGCTGCCCGTCGTCCATCAATATGAAATGACGGCTGCGCGCGCCGAACAGCTGACCCGTATCGTCAGCCATGTCGACAAGGCCCGGCTGAAACAGATACCGGCCATGACGGGTTCGCGCGTGCCGACGCTACCGGACGCCGCCGCTCTGCTGTCGGTTGTGGTGCGTCAGCTCAAGTCGAGCCGTCTGGTCGTGTCCGCCTATGGCCTGCGCGAAGGGCTGCTTTACGGAGCGCTGCCGCCCGATATCCAACGGCACGATCCGCTATTGGTCGCGGCCGAAGCGGAAGGGGAGGCGCAGGCGCGGTTTCGCGGCCATGGGGATAGGATCGACCGCTGGATCGCTCCGCTTTTTACCGATGACGACGCGTCGGGTCGCCGTATCCGCCGGGCCGCCTGCTTGCTGGCCGATGTAAGCTGGCGCGCTAATCCTGACTTTCGGGCGGAGCGGGGTGTCGAAATCGCTTTGCACAGCAACTGGGTGGGTATTGACGCGGCGGAACGAGCGATGCTGGGACAGGCGCTTAGCAGTCATTTTGGCGGAGGGGTGGCACCGCTGCCGGCGCTGGAGCGAATCGCCATGACGGACCGGTTGCAGCGCGCCATTTTATGGGGCCTCGCCATCCGCCTGGCTCAACGCATGTCGGGTGGAGTGGAGGCGCCATTGGCGGTATCGCGGCTGGAACGGCACGACGACCGCATCGACCTGTATCTGCGCGCCGAGGATGCCGATCTTTATGGCGAGGCCGTCGAACGCCGCCTGCGGCATCTGGCCCAGGCCATGGGGTTTAAATATCGGATGATGAACGGCTGACGGGCACCAAGGCGCCCGTCCCATTCAAACGCTTATCGCGCTTATTCGCTCTCGCCGGTGGTTGGCGTCGCGGGGCCGCCGGCGGTTGCGGCGTCAGCGGGCGCCGCGCCTTCGACGCTTTGGGCGGCGTTGGTTGCATCGCCCGCCGCTTCGGCCGGCGTGGCGCTCGCTTCTGCTGGCTCAGGGTCGGCCGCGGGCAGCGGCAGGTTGGACCCTTGCGTGTTCAGCCAGGCGATCAAATTGGCGCGATCGGCCGGATTGCCCAGGCCGGCGAAGGTCATCTTGGTGCCTGGCGCAAATTCACGAGGGCTTTTGAGCCAGGCGTCCATATTTTCGAACGTCCATTGACCGCCCTTGCTCTTGAGCGCATCGGAAAAGGCAAAGCCCGCCTTGCCCACGGCAATTGCTTCGCCGACCGTGCCCCACAGATTGGGACCGATGCCATTGGCCCCGCCCTGGTTCACGGTGTGGCAGGCGGCGCATTTGGCGAACACCTTTTCGCCCGCCGCGACGTCGGCGCTGGCCAGCAGGGTGTTGAGGCTGGGTCCGCTGTCGCCGCCTTCGCCTTCAGCCTCCACGCCCTCGATGGCATAGCCCATCTTTTCCGGCCGTTCGGTTTCGAAATATTTGGAACTGACGATCGCGCCACCCAGGGCGATGATGCCTGCAAACAAAGCCCAGCCCGCCACGGTATTGAAACGATCGCCCATCTCGCTCGACTTCCCTTGCTTTTGTCTTGGCGGCTGTCAGTCGCGCCCCCTCTTGAGCGCTGCCATAATCGGGCTGGCGCGATGGTGCAAGCCGGGTTGATAGACGAATGCGCAGGGCGCTTGCGCCGGCCGGGGGGAAATCCTAAGCGCGCAGGCGCAAATGGAAAATTATCCTGCCCCCGCCCGCGCGATCGTCGCGGACCAGGCTGCCAAGGCCGCAGCCGACCCCGCGCGCGCCGTCGCCTATCAGGGCGCACCGGGCGCCAATTCGCATCTGGCGGCGCTTGGCTATGCCCCCGATTGCGTGCCCTTGCCCTGCTTCGCGTTTGAAGACGCCATCGACGCTGTGCGCAAGGGCGAGGCGGACCGCGCCATCATCCCGATCGAAAACAGCCTGCACGGGCGCGTGGCGGACATGCATTTCCTGCTGCCCGAATCGGGGCTCCATGTCATCGATGAATATTTCCTGCGCATTCGCCACTGCCTGATGGCGCCCGATGCGACGCCTGTAACCAGCGCGGTCAGTCATGTTCAGGCGTTGGGCCAGTGCCGCCACTATCTGCGCGAACGCGGCATTCAGCCGGTCGCCTATGCCGATACGGCGGGCGCGGCGGCACTCGTCGCCGACCGCAAGACGCCGGGGGAAGGGGCAATCGCGCCCTATCTGGCGGCCGAACTTTATGGGTTACGGCTGGTCGCGGAAAATATCGAGGATAGCGACGACAATATGACTCGCTTCCTTGTGCTGGCGCGCGAGGCGAAAATGCCGGTCGCAGGCATCGGCCCGGTCATGACCACTTTCCTTTTCGAAGTAAAGAATGTGCCCGCCGCACTTTACAAGGCGATGGGCGGATTTGCCACCAACGGCGTCAATATGACCAAGCTGGAAAGCTACCAGCGCGGCGCCAGCTTTGCCGCCACGGAATTTTTCTGCGACATCGAAGGCATGCCGGGCGATGCGGCGGTCGACCGGGCGCTGGCCGAACTGGAATTCCACACCAAATGGGTCCGGCAGCTTGGCAGCTACCGTCAGGCCCGTCCGCGCACCTGACCCAAGCGGCGGCGGCGCGTCAGCACCAGCCGCGCTCCACCCTTTCGCCCGTAATACTTCAAGGGTATAGGCCGACCATGGTTGCTGCCATCCTTCTGTCCGCCTTGGCGATGAGCCTCATCGTCGGCGTGCGTTACCTGCTGGCAAGCGGCGGCTTCGCGCTCGCGACGCGCATTCGCCAGCCCGGTCTCTACCGGGGGCTGGAACGGCAGATGGGGCGGGAAGTGCGCTGGTCGCTCTTGTCTGCGGTCATTTACGGCGTGCCGGCGGGGATCGTCGCCTGGGGCTGGCAGGCGCGCGGCTGGACGCAAATTTACAGCGACATTGGCGACTATCCGCTCTGGTATCTGCCGCTGTCGGTGCTGCTCTATCTCGCCGCGCATGATTGCTGGTTCTACTGGACGCACCGCTGGATGCACCAGCCGCGCCTGTTCCGCATCGCCCATGCGGTGCATCATGCCAGCCGCCCCCCAACCGCCTGGGCCGCGATGAGCTTTCATCCCTGGGAAGCGCTCACCGGTGCGATCGTCATTCCGGCGCTCGTGTTCATAATACCGATCCATGTCGGCGCGCTGGCCGTCGTCCTGACCGTCATGACGGTCATGGGGGTCAGCAACCATATGGGGTGGGAAATGTTTCCGGGCTGGATGGTGCGCGGGCCGCTGGGCGCTTGGCTGATCACGGCGAGCCATCATCAGCGCCACCATGAATATTATGCTTGCAATTACGGCCTGTATTTTCGTTTCTGGGATCGTCTGTGCGGCACCGACAAAGGGTTGGGCAAATTTGCGAAGGGACGCACGTGAAGGCGGTTGGTCTGTGTCTGGCGGGGTTTTTTTCGATGGGTGCGGCGCCCGTCACTTTGCCACAGCCCCTCAGCATGGCGCTGGAAGGGCTGCGTTCGGCCAAGGGCCAGATTCTGATTTGCGTGACGCGCGATCCGGATCATTTTCCCGACTGCACGGATGACCCTGACAAGCGGCATTTTTCCATACCCGCGTCCAGCGACCCCGTGACGCTGGGTCAATTGGCGCCGGGCAGCTATGCCATCGCGATCATTCATGACGAAAATCGCAATGGGCGGTTGGATACCTTCGCCGGCATTCCGCGCGAAGGCGTGGGCTTCTCTCGCAACCCTGTCCTGCGCTTTGGCGCGCCCAGCTTCCGATCTGCCAGTTTCACGATCAGCGGCGCGCCGGTCGAACAGGATATTCAGCTGAAATATTTCCTGTGACGGAAATCGGGAACCTGTAACCCCCCCGAAACATTCTGCCTTCCGAATAGAGATTTGAAAACAGGGGTTCTCATGCCATCCTTCCGTAGCCTTTTGGCCGCGACATTTGTCGCGTCCCTGTCATTCACCATGACCGCGCAGGCGCAAGAGGCGGAGGATCACAGCAATCTGACGATCGGCGTCGGCGCGGCCGCCGTGCCGAGCTATGAAGGGTCCGACGATTATCGTGTCATCCCGATCCCGCAGCTGCGGGGCAAGGTTCACGATTTCGCCTTCTGGACGCGCGGACCGGCCCTCTTCGTCGATGTCATTCCCAATCGCAGCGACGAAGGCATCGACATTCAGCTTGGTCCGGTCGTGGGCGCACGGTTCGACCGCACCAGCCGCAAGCGCATCAAGGATGACGCCGTCGCCGCGCTGGGCAAGCTCGACACCGCGATCGAGGTGGGCGGCTTCGTCGGGATCGGAAAGACCGGCGTCATCACCAGCGCCTATGACAATATTTCGGCACGCGTCACCATCACCAAGGACGTTGCCGGCGCACATGACAGCATGATCGTGACGCCCGCGATTGAATATTTCACCCCTTTGTCGATCCGCAGCTTCGTTGGCCTGGGCGTGTCGGCCGATTATGTCGGCAAGAAATATGGCCGCTATTATTTTGACGTGACGCCCGAACAGGCCGTCGCGAGCGGCCTGCCGGCCTATGATCGCGCTGGCGACGGGTCGGGCTTTCGCAAGGTCAATTTCAACCTGACCGGTGGGTATTCCCTGTCGGGCGACATCCGGCGCGGCTGGACGCTGTTTGCCCTTGGCGGTTATTCGCGCATGCTCGGTGATTATGCGGATTCGCCCGTGGTCGCCATCGCCGGATCGAAGGACCAGTGGATCGGCGCGATAGGGGTCGGCTACACCTTCTGACGGCATCCTGCCTTGTTCCATGGGGGTGACGCCCCACATAAGGCGCTGTAAGGCAGCGGCCTTGACGGACCAACTTGGCAGGAGATGACGACGTGGCGACCCTGGGACTGAGCGAGACTGAAAAGGCGGCAGTGGAGGCATTTCGCCGCGACGTCGTCGATCCTTCGCGCACCAGTCTGGTCATTGTCGATTTTTGGGCCGAATGGTGCGGCCCCTGCAAGCAACTGGCCCCGGTGATCGAAAAGGTCTGCGCCGACTATGCCGCCAAGGGCGTCAAGCTGGTCAAGGTCAATGTCGATGAAAACGGTTTTATCGCAAGCCAGTTTCGCGTGCAGTCGATCCCGACGGTTTATGCCGTTTTTCAAGGTCAGCCGGTGGCCGATCTGTCGCAGGCGCGGACGGAAGGGCAGTTCAAGCAATATCTTGACCAATTGCTGGCCCAGCTTCCGATAGAATCCGATGAAAAGGCGCTGCAACAGGAAGTCGCGCCGCTGATCGCCATGGGGGAGGAAATGCTCGCGGGGGGCGAGCATGAACGCGCCCTTTCGATCTTCTCGCAAATCGCGGAGATGGATCCGGACAATGCCGAGGTCATAAGCGGCCAGGCCCGCGCCTTGATCGCGCTTGGCCGACTGGACGAAGCCGAAGCGCTGATCGCCGGCCTCCCACCTGAAGTAGCAAAGCATCCGGCGATCGATCAGGCCCGCGCGGCGATCGCGCTCAAGCGCGAAGCGCGTCCGACGGCTGATCTGTCGGACCTGGAATCAAAGGTCGCCGCCCACCCTGATGATCATCAGGCGCGTTTCGATCTGGCGGCGGGCCTGATGGGCAATGGCGATCGCGACGGCGCCGCCGACATGCTGCTGGATAGTGTCCGTCGCGACCGCGGATGGAATGATGGCGCGGCGCGCGCTCAGCTGGTGAAGATTTTCGAGGCAGTGGGCCTGGAAGATCCCTGGGTTGCAACCCAGCGGCGTAAGCTGTCGCAGATCTTGTTCGCGTAACGACGATGGCGGCGACGCGCGTCTCCATCTTTCCGCTAGCGGGCGCGCTGCTGCTGCCGGGTATGGACTTGCCCCTGCATATTTTCGAGCCGCGCTATCGCGCCCTCATCCATGACGCAATGGCGCGGGACCGCCGGATCGGCATGATCCAGCCGCGTGGCGACGGTCCGGTGCCACCGCTTTATGATGTCGGATGCTTGGGCCATGTCAGCCATATAGAGGCTCTGGAGGATGGTCGCTTCAACATCATATTGACCGGCCTCGCCCGGTTCCGGGTTCTGCGCGAACTGCCTGTGGCGACGCAATTCCGCCAGGTCGAGGCGGAGGTGGAGCAGGCGCCGGGTGAGGACGAAGTGTTGTCCGCAGTGGAACGCGCCGCGCTGGAGCAGGAATCGCGACGCTTTGCCGACATGCTGGGCTATGTCGTCGACTGGACGGCGGTATCGCGGCTGGACGATGTGGCGTTGGTGAACGGCATTGCGCAAATCGCGCCGTTCGATCCTGCGTCCAAGCAAACCCTGCTGGAAGCCGACAGCCTTTCCGAACGGTCGGAGCGCATCATGCAATTGATGCAGATCATTGGTCGGATCGAGCGCGACGGCGGCGCGACGCTGCAATGAGCGAACCGGACGCAAATTTCCCTCCCATTGAACCGTGGTTACTGGAAAAGCTGGTATGCCCAGTTACGCGGACACCGCTGCGCTGGGATGCCGGGCGGCATGCCTTGGTCTCGGAGGCGGCCGGGCTCGCCTTTCCAGTGCGTGACGGCGTGCCCCTGCTGGTGGCAAGGCAGGCGCGTCCGCTGTAAGGCGCGGTTAAGTGGCCACTGCTATGAGGTGCCTCGCGCCAAACGGTCACAGCAGATAAGGTAAACCCGATGTTCCTGCCAATGCTCCTTCTCGCCCTGGCGACCCCGGTTTCCACGCCGGCGGCGGCTCCCGCGCCAGCCGTCGATCCGCTGCCCATGTCCGACACGCGAGGACTGACCTGTGCCGACGATAGCTCCGTTCGCGACATCGTGATTGATTTCACGGCCGGGCGCTGGCGGGAATCCGGGCGGAAATGGAGCAAGATCATCGCGCAGGACGATGCGACGATTACATTGGTCAAGCAGGGCGGCGGGCTGCTCAGCGATCTGCGCCGGGTCGAACAGCTGGACCGCGCGACGTTGGTGCTGTCGACCGAGCTACACACGGGGCTGATCGACGAAAAGCGGGCCTATCATTGCCGTGTCGTGCCGCCTTTCGACGCGGATCGACAGATTTAAAGTCGGGCTGCGTTATCGCTGCGCCGCGATACATTCCACCTCCAGGGGCGCGCCCAGAGCAAGTCCATTCGCGCCAAAGGCGCTGCGGGCCGGCAGGCGCTTGCCCTTGAAATAGGGCAGATAGGCCGCGTTGAACCGAGGCCAATCCTTCATGTCGGCCAGCATCACCGTGCATTTGACGATGTCGCCATAGTCGAGTCCATTGGATTTCAGGATTGTGCCGACCGCATCCATCGCGCCTTTGACTGCGGCATCAAATCCGTCCGTATGGCGGTCCATCCCCTCCGGCACCTGGCCGATCTGGCCGGACAGGAAGAGGAGCCCGCCGGCTGGCACCGCTGGCGAAAAGGGCAATTGGGCGGGCAGCGGTTGCGGCGTAGCAGCGGGCTGCGCCATGGCCGGCGCGGCGGCCAGCATCAGGCTGGCGGTGAAGGCGAACTTCATGGCGATCTCTCCTTGACGGGTCAGGCGCGGGGCAGGGCACCAAGCAGACGCTCCACGTCCTGCATATCGGTAAAAACGGATGGCGCTATCCGCAAATGATGATCGTGCAGCGACACGCGCACCTGCGCGCGCGCCAAAGGTCCGGTCAGCCGTTCCTTGGCGTTGGGCAGAAGGGCCGTCAACAGGGGCGTGCGTGCGTCGGCCGGAGTGATGAGGCGATAGCCCTTGGCGGTCAGCCCCTCCCGCACCAGCCCGATCAACTCTTGCGCGTGAGTCTGGATCGCCGGAACGCCGATGGCCGTAATATAATCAAGCCCGTGGTCGATCGCGGGTATGACAGCCTGCGCATAGGTGCCGGTCCCGAAATGGCCGAGGGCGCCCGTTCGGTGGATATAGCCGGTCGGCGCATTTCCGGGCGGGTCCATGGGATAGACATGGGTTTGCGGCGGTGACAGGCCGATGCCCGGCGCGGCGCCGGGAGCGGCAAAGCCATAATAGCCAAAGTCCGCAAGGCGAAGGTTCTCGACGATGCCGCGCCTGGCATAGAGAAAGCCAAGGCCAAAATCTCCCATCAGCCATTTATAGGTGGCGCAGGCGGCGAAATCGACGCCGCTGTCGTGCAGGTTGACCGGCACCGCGCCGGCGGCATGGATGATGTCGGCATAGACCAGTGCGCCGGCCGCATGGGCGAGCGCGCATACCGCCTTCAGATCATGCTGGAACCCGTTATAGGTGGACACGAGCGACAGGCTGACCAGCTTGGTGCCCGGCATGATTGCGCGCGCCATGTCCTCCGGCAGGATTCGCCCGTCGTGGGCCTGAACCCAGGCGACATCCACGCCCTGTTTGGCCAGTTCCTGATACATGGGAAAGGCCGCGTAGAAATGCAGCGTGTCGGTGACGATCCGTCCGCCACTGCCGGGAAAACCCAGCGCGCGAAGCACCGCTTGCTCACCTGCGGTGGTCGATTGCACCCAAGTCACTTCATCGGGATCGGCATTGACCAACCGCGCGAACTTGGCGAGCGTGGCGGCGCGATCCACCGGCGGCGGCGCGGCACGATCAAGCGTGCGGCCAGCGACATAGGCATCCATCGCCCGCCTTGCGGCCAGGCTGATCGGGTGGATCGACGCACTGTCCAGATAAGCGATCGGGGTGACTGCGAAACCGGCCTTGTCCGGCAGGGCAGGGGGATTGGTCGCGCCTGTCGCCTTGGCCGCCACCGGCATGGCGATCGCGGCGCCGATCGCCTGCCGGCGCGACAGCGTCATGCCAGGACTTTGAGCAGGGCGGTCTTGAAAGCCTGCATCTCTGCCGCTGTGCCAATGGACACGCGCACCCAGTCATCCATATGCTTGCGTGGTCCGCCGATGAAGATGCGATCGCGCGCCAGTGCGGCTGTCACATCAGCCCCCGGACGGCCGACATGGATCATCAGGAAGCTCGCTTCGCTCGGCAATGTGCGCAGGCCCTGCGTCGCGCACCAGGTAATCAGATCGTCGCGCACCGCCTTATTCTCAGCTTTGCGCATCGGCACCAGATCGGCATCGAGCAAACTCGCTTCGGCCGCGACCACGGCGGGCATGGGGGTGATATTCACGCCATAGCGCGCCATCCCGTCCAGCAAATCCTTGCGCCCGGCGATCAGGCCGCAGCGTAGGCCCGCCAATCCGTAAATTTTGGAAAAGGTGCGCGCGACCAGCAGGTCCGCGCCCGATGCCACCAGATCCAGGCAGCTTTGCGCGTCGCTGAACTGGATATAGGCTTCGTCCACCAGCAAAATGCTGCCCTTGGGTTTATGGGCGAGCAGCCATTCGATGTCCGTGCGTGCGACGGGAAGGCCGGTCGGATTGTTGGGATTGCAAAGATAATAGACGCCGGCATTCGGAGCGGCCGCGAGCAGCTTTTGCGGATCGGCCACGAAGTCGCCAGCCAGCGGCACCGCGACCGAGCGTGTAACGCTCTTATCGCCAAGGCCCAGAAACCCTTGGTCGAATGTCGGTTCGAAATAGGCGATCGGTCGTTCGCGCGAGCTATAGGTCAGCGCGACCGACCGCAGCGGCATGAAGGAGCCGGGGTGGACCTGAACCTGATCGGCGGAGAGGCCGTTTTGACGGGCGAACAGGCTTTCGAGCTTGTCGGCAAAGGCCATGCCATAGCGGCCTGAAAGGGGCGGTAAGCTGGAAAGCGCCGCCAGCGCGGCGGGACCGGGACCAACGGGATGTTCGTTGCTGTTGATATAGACGGCATCGGTCAGGCTCGCGACCATGCCGGCGGGATCGTCGGGCAGTGCGACCGCGCGGCCGCGCTGGGCAACAGCCGGCAGAGCAGAAACGGCGCCCGCCGCGGCCACCGCACCGCGCATCATCATTCGTCGGGACAGGGACATGGGCCACCTACCAATTGCAAAAAAGCAAAAGGGCCGATCCATCGCTGGACCGGCCCTCCCTCGTGACGACGTCAGAACTTGAAGTCGAGACGCGCGTAATAATAACCCCCGGCCGAGCCATAGGCACCATGGCCATAATAGCTGTTCCAGGATGTCGTGCCATTTTCATAGGGCGACTGACCCGGCAGCACGGTGACACCGCTCAGCAATTTTGGCTTTTCCGGCCGCTTGTCGAACAGGTTGTTCGCGCCGACCGAGAACTTCACAAAATCGGTGAAGTCATAGCCCAGTTCCAGATCGGTGATCCCGGTCGCCTTGACGATGCCGTCCCGCTCGATCGGCTGGCCGTTCATCGCCGCTGCGGACAGGGCCGAACGGACGAGGATGCTGGTCTTGCCATAGAAGGTCTGGCGCAGATTGGCCGAGAAGGGGCCGCTCGCAAAGTTGATACTGCCCACAACCTTATATTCGGGCGACGCGTCCTCGATATAGCTTTCCGATACGGAACTGAAGAGGGCGGGGTTGCTGTTATCGGTAATCTTGGTCTTGTTGTAGTTCGCCGTCAGCGACAGGTCGAGCTTGCCGAAATCGAGCATCACCGGATAGCGGGCGGCGAAGTCGATACCGTAGGTTTCGGTGTCAATGAGGTTGGTGAAGCTCGCCACGCCCAGCGTTTGAAGCCCGGTGTCGAGCACAAGGCCGGTAGAAGCAATCGCGGCAAGGATGCTTTCCGCCCCAGCGACGGGATTACCGCCCTGGATGGCGGGCAACGTCGCTGTTGCGGAGATGCGGTCCTTGATCTTGATATAATAGCCATCGATCGTGATCGCGAGCTTGGGCGTTGGGCGGATGACGATACCGGCCGAGAAGTTGGTGGACTTCTCAGGACGCAGCGCATTGAAGCCCAGCAAGGTTGCTGCTGGCGAACCGGCCGGCAATTGCAGCACGGCGCTGGTCGGCCCCACATTCACCGTCGAATAGAAGGATTCGGCCAAAGTCGGTGCGCGGAAGCCTGTGGACGCGGTGCCGCGGATCGCGAAGGCGTCGGAAAAGTCGTAGCGCGTCGTGATCTTGCCGATCGTCGTATCGCCAAAGTCGGTATAGTCCTCGTAGCGGCCGGCAATGTCGATGGTCCATTTGTCGATCGGTTCGGCGATCAGATTGATATAGGCTGCCCGCGAGCTGCGACGATGTTTGCCTGCATCGATATCCTTGTAGCCGGGGAAGGACTGAACGCCTTCCGCCAAGGTGGAATAATAGTCGCCCTGCAGGATTTCATAGGTGTCGCGCCGATATTCGCCGCCAAAGGCAAGGGTCAGCGGATTGGCCATGCCCACATTAAATTCCTTGCGGATGTCGAGCGTGGTGGTCAGCTGGCTGAGCTTGAAGCCGCCGTCATAGGCGTCGCTCACCGTATTGGGCGTGATCGTCGGGTCCGTGAGCGAGGCGTTATAATTGGCAATCCAGAGCGAACGATGCGCCGATTCAATGGTCCAGATCTTATTCTGGTCATAGCCATAGGTGAGGCTGAGGTCGTAATTCCAGTCGGACCCGAACTCACCCTTGGCGCCGACGGTGAAGCTATATTCCTTCTGTTCCACCTTTTGCTGTGGGACCATGCCGAACGTGCCGGTGTCGCCATAACAGGTGGTAAGGTCGGTCGCATCCGCGCAAATGCGGTTGGGTGGACGATAGCCCTGCAGCGCATAGCCCACGCGCCGCGACACATCACCGAAGCTGTAGAGTTCGACCCCGCCGAAATCATAGCCCATATTGTAAAAGAGGATGTTGAGCTGCGACTTCGCCTGTCCGCCATTGATGCCGTTGAGATCAAGATTGGCCCAGGCAGGATCATAATAGTTGCTGGTCGATGGGAACTGCCCGGGATAGGTGCCGGCGGCGTTCACATAGGGATTGCCGTCAATGTCGGCCATGATGACCTGGCCCGTGCCGGTGGTCGTGTAATCCTGGCGGCGGTGGAAGGCGGTAACGTTGAAAAAGCCGTCTTCGCCCAGCTTGAAGCCGACATTGCCCGATGCGGAAAATAGTTCGCCTTCGCTATTATAATATTGGCCGCCCGTCACCTTGAAGGTGCCGCCGTCCGTCTGGTCCTTCAGGATCATGTTGATCGCGCCGGCGATCGCGTCGGTACCGTACACTGCCGATGCGCCATCCTGTAGGATTTCGATGCGCGACACGGCGTCTGGCGGAATGAGGTCGATGCTGGGCGCGGCCGATCCTTGGAACGGACCAGGGATCACCTGGAGGATGGCGGAACCGTGGCGACGCTTGCCGTTCACCATCACGAGCGTATGATTCGGGCTTAGACCGCGCAGACGGGCCGACAGCGAGAAGTTGGACATGTCCACGCCCTGCGTCTGGGCGGTGAAGCTCGGCACCAACTGGGTGAGGGCCTGATTGAGGTTGGGCTGACCGACGCTCGACAGCGCCTGTTCGCCCAGCACGGTGACCGGCGCGGCGCTGTCTGCGGCCTGCATGCCGACAGCGCGTGTACCAGTGACGATGATGGCTGCGCCGTCGTCGGCCTGCGGTTCCTGCGGCGCTTCCTGCGCCAGCGCACCGGCCGACCAGGACGATGCCAGGATAAGAGAAAGTTTGAACGCGGACAGTCTTGTCATTCATGCCCCCTGTTTTTGCAATGTCGATGACAAAGGGATGAACGAACGGTGTCAGCCGAGCCGCTATTGCAGCGCAGCATTTCCAACAAGAGAAGACTCTGTGCCTGAAAAGACACAAGTGCCAGTGCGAACCTATTGGCTTTGCGTAGGCAGGCTGATCATGGCCCCGGAAAATTACTCTTCAGGGTAACTTTGCATCCACTGACATGGAGGGTTTTTATCGCAGAACCGTTATACTCACTTACGTCCTTGAAATCAGGATGCGAGCGCCGCGTCGATCAGCGACCTGGCTTCCGCGCCTTCCCAGTCCATTGCGCCGATCACGCGCAGCATTTCCTTGCCCTGCGCGTCGTAGAGGACGGTCGTGGGCAACACACCGGTTGCGTAGGAAAAGCCGAAGCGATTCTCCGGATCGGTATAGGCTTTGAGATGCGGCAGATCATGTTTGGCGAAAAACGCGCCGGCGGCCTTCGCGCCTTGCACATCCTGCGAAATGGTCAGTACGGCCAGCCCCTTGGCGCCGTGAGCAGCGGCAACACGGTCGAGCGTCGGCATTTCCGCTATGCAGGGCGCGCACCATGTCGCCCAAAGATTGACCAGCATCGGCTTGCCCGCAAAATCCTGCAAGGTCATGTCACTGCCATCGGGCGCCTGAAACACGAAGTCGGGCGCGGCGGTGCCTGCCTTGCTGCGGTCGATCTTGTAATTGAACGCCGCCTCGCCCTTCGGTTCTGCGGTGGCTTCGCCGGGCGTCGGCGTGACTTCGCCGCTGATGGCGGCATTGGCTTGCTCCTTGGGCGGCGATTGCCTATCGCATGCCGCCAGCAACGCAGGCAGGAGCAATATCATTAGCGCGCGGGACGACGACAGCATGGGTTCAGGCTCCAACAGCATGTGGGGCGGCCGCTTCGCTGCCGGCCCCGCTTCGATCATGCGCGAGATAAATGCCTCCATCCCGTTCGACAAGCGCTTGTGGAAACAGGATATCGCAGGGTCCAAGGCGCATGTAGCGATGCTGGCGCGTCAGGGGATCGTCAGCCAGGCCGATGCAGACGCGATCAGCGCCGGGCTGGACACCATCGCCGCTGAATATGAAGCGAGCGGGGTTCCGGTGAACCTCGACCTGGAAGATATCCATATGGTGACGGAGTCGCGCCTGGCGGAGCTGATCGGCCCGGTGGCTGGTCGGTTGCACACGGCGCGCAGCCGCAATGACCAGGTAGCGACCGACTTTCGCCTCTGGGTGCGCGACGCCATTGATGAGGTGGAGGCTGGCCTTATTGGCCTCCAGCGCGCGTTGGTGGCGCGGGCGCAGGACCATGCCGACGCCGTGATGCCGGGCTTTACCCATTTGCAATCGGCGCAGCCGGTGACGCTGGGCCACCATCTCATGGCCTATTATGAAATGGTGCGCCGCGATCGTAGTCGCTTTGCCGATGCGCGCGCGCGGCTCAACGAATGTCCGCTCGGTGCGGCGGCGCTGGCCGGCACCGGCTTTCCCACCGATCGCCATATGACGGCGGCGGCGCTGGGCTTTGCTAGGCCGACCGACAACAGCTTGGACAGCGTATCCGACCGTGATTTCGCGCTCGATTATCTGATGGCCGCAACTCAGGCGTCACTCCACCTTTCTCGCCTGGCCGAAGAGTTCATCATCTGGGCGAGCCAGCCCTTTGGCTTCGTCAAGCTGCCCGACGCCTATTCGACCGGCAGTTCGATCATGCCGCAAAAGCGTAATCCTGATGCGGCCGAGCTGGTGCGCGGCCATGCGGGACGCATCATGGGCTGCATGACCGCGCTTTGCATGACGATGAAGGGTCTGCCGCTCGCTTATTCCAAGGATATGCAGGACGATAAGCCCCCCGTGTTCGAGGCGCATGACCTGCTGGCTCTGTCGATTGCTGCGATGACCGGGATGGTGGAAACCGTGACCTTCCGCACTGACCGGATGCGCGGCCTCGCCGAAAGCGGTTTTGCCACCGCGACGGACCTCGCCGACTGGCTGGTACGCGAAGGCGGCATCCCCTTCCGTGAGGCGCATCACATCACCGGCCGCGCCGTGGCGGCGGCAGAAGAGGCGGGCGTCCCGCTCGACCAGTTGCCGCTCGACAGGTTGAAGGCGATCGACGATCGCCTTGACGATCGCGTCTATGCAGTGCTGACGGTCGATGCGTCGGTCGCCAGCCGCAAAAGCCATGGTGGCACAGCACCCGAACAAGTGCGCGCCCGCATCGCGCAGGCGAAGGAGGAACTGGGATGAAGACACTGCGCATCCTCGCTGGGCTTGGCCTCACTGCCCTGACGCTTGCCGGCTGCGGCGGCCGCCAGCCTCTGAAACCCGTCGAGGGGCAGAAGCTGCCTGCGGTGCCCGTCGGTGCGGCGACTGCACCCACCAGCACGCAATTGCTGACGCCGTCGATTCAGGCGCGCCCGGAGCGCAATGTCGAACTGCTGACCCAGTCGCGCGAGCGCACTGACGATGAATTCGACCTGCCGCCCGAAGCGCGGCCCAACTAGACCATAGGACAAGAGCTTGGATCATTTCTCTTATGTCGACGGCGCCATGCAAGTGGAGCAGGTGCCGATGGAGGCCATTGCGCAGGCGGTCGGCACCCCGGTCTATGTCTATTCGACCGCGACGCTGGAACGGCATGTCGGGGTGTTCCGCGAAGGTCTGGCGCAGCTCAGTGATCCGCTGATCGCGTTCGCCGTCAAGGCGAACCCCAATGCCGCAGTGCTGGCGACGCTCGCCAGGCTGGGGCTGGGCGCTGACGTCGTATCGGCCGGCGAATTGCTGCGCGCGGTGGCAGCGGGCATACCGGCCAGCCGCATCGTCTTTTCGGGCGTCGGCAAGACGGCCGAGGAAATGCGGATCGCGCTGGACCATGGCATTTACCAGTTCAACCTGGAAAGCGAACCGGAAGCCGAGATGCTCTCGCAGGTCGCGGCCGCGATGGGCAAGCGCGCGCCGGTCGCCTTTCGCATTAATCCGGATGTGGACGCGGGAACGCATGCCAAGATTTCGACCGGCAAGTCGGAAAACAAGTTCGGCATTCCCTATGATCGCGCCTTGGACAGCTACGCTGCCGCCCGCGATCTGCCTGGCCTCGATGTTCAGGGTGTCGCGGTTCATATCGGCAGCCAGCTGACCGATCTCGCGCCGCTGGAGGCGGCGTTCGTGAAGGTCGGCGCGCTGATCGAAGTGCTGCGCGCGGCCGGCCATGACATCCGCACGGCGGACTTGGGCGGTGGCCTTGGCGTTCCCTATGATCCCGCCCAGCCGCTGCCGCCCAGTCCGGCCGACTATGGCGCGATGGTGTGCCGGGTGACGCAGAGCTGGCCCGTCCGGCTGATGTTCGAGCCTGGCCGCGTGATCGTGGGCAATGCGGGCGTGCTGCTGTCGCGCGTCATTCGGGTGAAGCAGGGCGCGCAGGCGCCTTTCGTCATCGTTGACGCGGCGATGAACGACCTGATGCGGCCCAGCCTTTATGATGCCTGGCATGACATTCGGGCGGTGAAGCCATCGGGCGACCGCGCGACCGCCAATGTCGTCGGACCGGTGTGCGAAACGGGCGACACCTTTGCCATGCATCGCGACATGGATGTGGTGCAGGCGGGAGAATTGGTCGCCTTCATGACCGCCGGGGCCTATGGCGCGACCATGGCGGGCACCTATAACAGCCGACCACTGACGCCCGAAGTCCTGGTGTCGGGCGCTCAATGGGCGGTGGTGCGCGAACGGCCGCCGCTCCGCGCGCTGATCGACGGCGATATCATTCCCGACTGGTTGGCGAACTGATGCACAGCCTGCCGGTCTTCCTTCGGCTGGCGGGGCGCCCGGTCATCCTGACAGGTGATGGCGAGGCGGCGGAGGCGAAGCGGCGGCTGCTCGAGCGCGCCGGCGCGCGGATCGTGGATGAAAACGATCAGGGCGCGCGCATCGCCATTGTTTCGGATGGTGATGAAGCGACGGCCGAGCGGCTGCGCGTACGCGGCATTCTGGTTAACGCGACCGACAATCCGGACCTGTGCGATTTCACGCTACCCGCGATTGTCGATCGTGATCCGGTGCTGATCGCCATCGGCACGGGCGGCGCATCGGCGGGCCTGGCCAAGGCCTTGCGCCAACGGCTGGAGGCATTGCTGCCCGCAAGGATAGGGGCGCTGGCGCAGGCCCTGTTCGATGCGCGCCCCGCAATCCGCGCGCGCTGGCCGGATGCAGGCGAACGGCGGCGCGCGATCGACGCGGGGCTGTCCCCGGGCGGGGCAATCGACCCATTGAACGAGCGGGCCGCGGCCGGGCTGGCCGGCTGGCTTTGCGGACCGGATGTGGCGCAAACGTCTCGGCTGGAAGTGGTTCACCTATCTTCGAACGATCCAGAGGATCTGACGTTACGCGCCGCGCGGCTGTTGGGTGAGGCGGACCGTATCTATCACCATGCCGATGTTCCAGACACGATCCTCCATCGCGCGCGGGCCGATGCCGTTCATATCCTTGTCACGTGCCCGCCAGAGGCACTGGAACCGGGTCTATCGCTCTTGCTTGTCTTGCGGAACTGATTTCAGCGCGCGCTAAGGCGTGCGACTTCCGCCTGCAAATGGTCCACTGACGCCATCAGACGCGCACGATCCAGCTCCAATTGCCGCAACGTCTCGCGCGTTTCACCCAATTCCATTGCCCGCCGGGCGATGCGGGCGTCCAGCTCGGCATATTGCCGCGACAGCAAGTTGACGCGCTCGGCCCGCGCATGAACGCGCCGCAGCCGTGCGTCGAGCATGTCGAAATCAAAGGGTTTGACGATGTGATCGTCAGCCCCCGCATCCAGCGCCGCGATCATCTTGGGGGTGTCGGATGCGCCGCCGATCATCACGATGCAGGCATGTCCGGCCGGATGCGCCGCGCGGATTTTTTCCATCGTCGCGATCGCTGGCAGTAACTGCAAATCCATGTCGATAAGGATGATGTCCGACGGCTGAATGATCAGCGTCTTCTGCGCCGCAAACCCGTCCTCGACGACCGTGACGTCATAATGACGATGCGACAGGCGGCGTCCGATGACCGCGCGCGCCGTGGGATTTTCATCGACCAGTAAGAGGCGCAGGCGACGCGGGCTGACAGGCTGGGGCTGTTCTTCGTCAGGCGAAACCTTCGCGCCGCGATATATATAGGACATGCCTTGGGCTCCTGGCGTTGGCCCCGAGTTTAACGGGAAACGGACAAAAAAAAGCTTAATGGATCGGTCCATTATTAATTTCATTTAATTGGCTTGCCCTGGCCGCTGGCCCTAGCCCCTTCTTGGCTTATCTGAAGAGGAGGCTAGCATGACCAATATCGTCCCCCCGCTGGCGATCGAGGATATTCCCGATCTGTCTGACCTCATCAGCCCGTTGGGCTTGTCAGATGGCGGCGCACTGGACATCAGCCTGATGGATGTCGTGATCGCGATTATCGACCAGCCATGACGCCGGCGCCGCTCACTGCAGCGGCGCAGGCGGCGGCCACTGCGCCGCTTGGCGAAGCGGTGGCGCTGATCCGGCCATTCCTGCGTGATATTGCGTGGTTTAGCGCGTGGCTGACGGAGCAGACCGGACAGATGCGCCTTGACCCCCTGTACCTCCCGCCCGTCCGCGCCAGCCGGAATGGAGGGGTGCGTCATCTGGTGTTCGTGCGGACGGAACGCATCTGGCTTACCGCCACCATCCTCGATCTTGCCGGACCGCCTGCTGACCGGCTGCATTTTTCCGGTCGCCATGCGCTGTGCCGTCCGCTCAATCGGCCGCTGCACGGCGAGATATTTAGGCTTGAGGGAGACCGCGCTGTACGTGCCCGGTCGATCGATTGTCAGCCCGGCACCATGGTGGATGTGGACGAACGGCATCAGGCGTTGCGCCTTGCGCACGGCGGCGGGCTGCTCATGATGTTGCGCGCGCAGGTCGCGCCGCTTGGCCCCGTTCTGTCGCGCGGTGTCGATCTGGGCACCGGAAGGACGAGCACATTGGCGCAGGTGGACGAAGGCCATGCGCGAACGCTGATGCTGCTTTCGCTCCTGCGGATACAGCAGCGGCACGATGCTGCGCCACTGTTCGCCGCCGCGCTCGACGCGCCGCTGCCGGGGCAGCGATGGGCGGCGATGCGGGAATATCTCGCACTCGACACGGCGCAGGCGCTTGATCCTCTGACGCGCATGGCGCAGGTCGACCCCGATGTAAATGTGCAGGCGCTGGCACGGCAGACGCTGGCAAGGCTGGAACAGGTTGCATGCCGCGCGTGATCGAAACGCAGGACGACGGCGCGATCCTCGATCTCGACGCATTGGTCGACTGGTGCGAAAGCCCGGCCTTCGACCCATCCTGCGAGGATGGACTGGCAGCCGCGGCGCCGATGCTCGCAGCCCTGGCGCGCAACCGCCATTTTCTGGCTGACGCCGCTATCGCCGAACTCAAGACCAGATGCGCGACCCAGCGTCGCCATAACCCCTATTCCGCGCAGGTCATGCTATTGCGGCCGCCAACGGGCAAATATGTGCTGCGGGCGGCGTTCTGGCCGGCAATGTCCGATCATGTCGTGCGCGCCAGCGGCACAGCGCCCTTTCTCTATCATGTGCCGCATGACCACGGCTTCGATTTTCTCACCGTCGGCTATCTGGGGCCGGGCTATGGATCGGACTATCACGACTATGACCGGGCCGAGGTCGTGGGTTTTGAAGGTGAAGTCGTCAGGCTGCGCAGCGTCGGGCGTAGCTGGCTTCATGAAGGGCGAATGCAGCTCTACCGCGCCCACCGCGATATCCATACCCAGCTTCCGCCAGAGCGCATGTCGATATCGCTCAACATTCTGGCCAGCCCGCCAGGTCAGGGATGGCGGCGCCAATATCGTTTTGACACGGCGCGCGGCGTGATCGCGCAATCCATGACCGTGGCCAGTGCGCAATTGCTGCTCGAACTGGCGATCGGATGCGGCGACGAAAACGCCATGGATCTGGCGGCGGCGTTTGCCCGCCGTCATCCGCACGACGCGATGCGCCTGACCGCGTGGAGCGCCTTGGGCGACGCGTTGCAAGGGGACGCCCGCCGGGAGCATCTGGAAGCCGGCGCTGCCAGCGATAGTCCGCTGGTGCGCGCGCAGGCCTATGCATGTCTTGGAACACTCCGAAATGGATAGGAAACGGTTTGTTTTTGGTCCGCCGGGGCTGTCGGATGGGGCCGGACACTAGACGACAGGGCGAATGTGGGCGGGCGGGTGGAATGTCATGGTGTGGGAACCGATTTCGGACCGGTCGCCCGCGCATTGAGCGCGCGGGGCATGGATTTGGCGATGCGGCACGCGCCGGGCGAACCCCATGTCCGCGCGGGTGACGCGATGATCCTTTGGCAGCGAACGGATGATCCGCTTGCCCGCGCGCATGCCTTGGACAGTGGCGCGCAGGACGTGGTCGGCCCTTGGATGCACGAAGCGGAAGCTGCCGCAAGGATTATTCGTTTGGCGCAGGGGCAGAACCCAAGGCTGGTTCGGGGAGACCTGGTGATTGACCTGTTGGAGCGCCGGGTGGAGAGGAGCGGGCGCGCCATACCGCTGCTTGCCCGCGAATATGCCCTGTTGCTGCACCTTGCGCGTCATGCGGGGCAGCCGCATAGTCGTGACGACCTGCTTCGGTCGATCTGGCGACTGGACTTTGACCCGGGAACCAACAGCGTGGAGGTACATATGTCACGCCTGCGCGCCAAGCTGGACCGGGGCCATCAATGGTCGATGCTGCGCACGGTCAAGGGGCGCGGCTACATGCTCGATCCCGGCGCGGGCGCATAAGCGCGCAGGAACAGATCCACCGCGAATGCGGCATCCCGTTCGATATTCTCTGGTTCGACGTGACTGATCTGGCCCATCAAAAGCTGATGATGGAGTCCGGCCATGCACAGCGCCGTGAGCGCGCGGGCGGCCTCGAGTGGATCCGCCGCCCGCAGCGCGCCGCGTCGCATGGCTCCTTCCAGAAATTCGGCCAGCAGCGCCCGGGTATTACGCGGCGCCAGTTCAAAGAAGATGCGACTGAGTTCGGGAAATCGCCCGCCTTCGGAAATGACAAGGCGTTGCAACGCAATGGCTTCGGGGGACGTCACCTTCCCCACAAGGCTGATGCAGGCGCCCAGCAGGACTTCCTCCAGCCCGGCGTCGGGGTCGAGAATTTGGGAGAGGCGCGCGCGGTAAGCCCGGGCCACACGATCAAGCACGGCAGCAAACAGAGCGTCCTTTGACGGGAAATGACTCCAGAGCGTGCCTTTCGATCCGCCGAGCGCGGCAGCGATCCCCGACATGGTGGTGCCGGCATAGCCATGATCGAGGAAATAGCGTTGCGCGACCTCCAGGATCATCTCCTGTCGGTCGCGTTTCCGTGCCTCCCGTCGGCTGCAGGATGAAGGCTCGTTCAGCACCGTCATAAAAGCGTACCATATAGTACGATACCCTTGTTGACAAGCCACTGCAAGGAGCGCAAGGGCAATTTTCATACTATCTGGTACGGTTTGTAATGGCGATGAGTCGCATGATGTTATCCACTCGCCTCATTATGGGTTCTGCCGCAGCACTGCTGCTGTCGGGCTGCGCGGCGATACCCGACCTCGGGCCGAAACCCGCAATTCGCTCGGCCCAGAGCGTCGATGCCCGGCAAAGCCTGACCGCGCCTGAAGCCGTCTGGCCGGCCGATGACTGGTGGGTGGCCTATGGCGATCCGCAACTGACTGCACTCATCGAAGAAGGCCTGAAGAACGCGCCGGACATGGCGATCGCCGCCGCTCGATTCCGGCAGGCACAGGCAGTGGCGCAGCAGGCGGGGGCCGCGACGCTGCCGTCGGCCGACCTGGAAGCCAGCGCCAATACCACGAAGCAGAGCTATAATATGGGCCTGCCAAAGGAATTCGTGCCGCAGGGATGGTTGGGCACAGGTCGCGTGGCGTTGGACTTGGGGCTGGACCTTGACCTGTGGGGCAAGAACAAGGCGGCGCTGGCGGCCGCGACGTCCGAAGCGCGGGCCGCTGAAATTGACGCGCGACAGGCGCAGCTCGCGCTCACCACCGGGATCGCCAACGCCTATGCCGATCTCGCGCGGCTCTATGACGAGGCAGAGGTGCAGCAGCGCACGCTCGACATCCGGATGGCCAGCCAGAAACTGGCCGCGGAACGGCGCGTAAATGGCCTGGAGACGCGCGGCAGCGTGCGCCAGGCCGACGCGACCGTGTCGGCTGCCAAGGCGCAGCTTGCCGGCGCCAAGGTGGCGATCGCGCTGCGCCAGCATCAGATCGCGGCCTTGATCGGGGCCGGGCCGGACCGTGGCCTGTCGATCATGCGGCCCGCCAAGGGGCAACTTTCGCCGCTCGGTTTGCCGGCCGACGTGACGACCAATCTGGTCGCGCGCAGGCCTGATATCGCTGCGGCGCTGGCCCGTGCCGAAGCCGCGGCCAAGCGGATCAAGGTTGCGCGCGCCGATTTCTTCCCCGCCGTCCGGCTGGGTGCGCTGATCGGCGTGCAGTCGCTCGGCTATAATACGGTCTTTACCGGCAACGGCGCACAGGGCGGCGCGTCGCCTTTTCTGGACACCTTGTTCAAGAAGGATTCGATCTTCGGCAATGCCGGACCCGCGATCAGCCTGCCCCTATTCCATGGCGGCGCGCTGCGCGGGCAGTATCGGAGCGCCCGCGCCGTCTATGATCAGGCGGTGGCGACCTATGATAAGACGGTGTTAACCGCCTATCAGGAGGTTGCAGACGCCGTCACCAGCCGTCGTGCGCTCGAACAGCGTCTGGCGGACGCCCGCGCGGCGCTGGCCGCCTCGCGCGACGCCTATGACGTAGCGCAGAAACGCTACAAGGGGGGGCTTTCGCCCTATCTCGACGTGTTGAATGTCGAGGATCAGCTGCTCGCTGCCCAACGCACCGTCTCTGATCTGGATGCGAGCGCCTTCTCGCTCGACATCGCTCTCATCCGAGCGCTGGGCGGCGGATTTACCGCCAGCGCTGCTTTGCCCAAGGACGACATCCATGGCTGACGCCGAACCCGAAAATATCGCGCGGACCAGCGAGCCGCAGGCCTCCGAACAGGACGCGCAGCAGGACCAGCGCAACAGCGCCCGGCGCAAATGGCTGATCCGGCTGGGCCTGTTGGTGCTGGTGGTCGCCCTGCTGTGGGGCGCCTGGTATCTTTTGTTCGGCCGCAATCATGTCAGCACCGACAATGCCTATGTGAATGCGGAAATGGCGCAGGTGACGCCGCTGATCGGCGCGCAGGCAATCGACGTGTTGGTCAGCGACACGCAGTCGGTCAAGAAGGGCGATATTCTCGTCAAGCTTGATCCGACCAACGCCAAGATCGCCGTCGCGCAGGCAGAAGCCGACTTGGCTGAAGCGCGCCGTCGTTTCCGCCAGACCGATGCGACCAGCGATTCGCTTGCCGCGCAGGTTCAGGCCCGCAGCGCCGATATCGTTCAGGCGCGTGCCCAGCTTGCTACCGCGCAGGCCGATCTTGAAAAGGCGCGCGTCGACTTGCAGCGCCGCGAAGCGCTGGTTGCCGATGGCGCCGTGTCGGGTGACGAAGTGACTGCCGCGCAGACCGCTTATGCCAGTGCGCAGGCGGCACTCAGGCTGGCGCAAGCGGGCGTCAAGACGGCTCAGGCGACGCGCGGTGCGGCGACTGGCCAGCTGGAAGCTAACAAGGCGCTGGTGCGCGGGTCGACCGAAGACACCGACCCGGCGGTCCTGGCCGCGAAGGCGCGGCTCGAATCCGCTAAGCTCGATTTGGAACGCACGACCATTCGCGCGCCGATCGATGGTGTCGTCACCAAGCGGCAGGTGCAGGTCGGCCAGCGCGTTGCGCAGGGCAGCCCGATCATGTCCATCGTCCCGATTTCGCAGGTCTACGTCGATGCCAATTTCAAGGAAAAGCAGTTGCGCGGCGTCCGTATCGGCATGCCCGCCAAGGTGACGTCCGACCTTTATGGCGGTGACGTCGTCTATCATGGCAAGATTGTGGGTTTTTCCGGTGGCACCGGCTCTTCCATGGCGCTGATCCCTGCGCAGAACGCGACCGGCAACTGGATCAAGGTGGTGCAGCGCCTGCCGTTGAGGATCGCGCTTGATCCCAAGGAACTGGCTGCGCACCCGCTGCGCGTCGGCCTCTCGATGGAAGTCGAGATCGACTTGGCCGACTGAAGGGAGCGCGCGGCATGGCGAGCGAAGACGATATCTTCTCGCGGCTTTCGCCGCGCACCCGGACGCTGGCGGGACTGGTTCTGGCATTGAGCAATTTGATGGTCGTGCTCGACCTGACCATCGCCAATGTGTCGGTCCCGCACATTGCGGGCAATCTTGGCATTTCTCCCGATCAGGGAACGTGGATTATCACCTCCTACGCCGTGGCGGAAGCGATCTGCGTACCGTTGACCGGCTGGCTCGCGCAACGTTTCGGGGTGGTGCGGGTCTTCACCCTTGCGATGGCCGGCTTCGGTCTTTTTTCCGTTCTGTGCGGCCTGTCGACGACGCTTGGCATGTTGGTTGCCTGCCGGATCGGCCAGGGTATTTGCGGCGGTCCGATCATGCCGATGTCGCAGACGCTGCTGATGCGCATCTTTCCGCCCGAAACGCGCAATCGCGCGATGGGCATGTGGGCGATGACGACATTGATGGGGCCGGCGCTGGGGCCGATTGTCGGGGGGTATATCAGCGACAATTGGAGCTGGCACTGGATTTTCTTCATTAACCTGCCGATCGCCGTGCTGTGTGTCTTTGCCGCTCAGGCTTTGCTGCGGCCCGTCGAAACCGAAACGGCCCGGGTGCGCATTGACAAGGTCGGACTGGCATTGCTCGTCTTCTGGATCGGCTGTCTTCAGATCATGCTGGACATCGGCCGCGATCATGACTGGTTCGCGGATCCCACGATCATCGCGCTGGCGATCATGGCTGCGCTCGGCTTCTGCGTCTTCGTCATCTGGGAGCTGACTGAGGAGCATCCGGTCGTGGACCTGCGCGTGTTCCGCCATGTTGGCTTCAGCTCTGCGCTTTTCACCCTGTCGCTGTGCTTCGGGTCCTATTTCGCCAGCATCGTCGTCATTCCGCAATGGCTTCAGATGTCGATGGGCTATACCGCGACCTGGGCGGGTATCGTGACCGCGCTCACCGCCATGGCGGCGTTGTTCACCGCGCCGATCGCCGCGCGGATGATGGCCAAGACGGACCCGCGCCTGCTGATTTCCTGCGCCGTCGCCTGGATCGGGATCATGTCGTTGTGGCGCGCCCATTGGACCAGCGGCATCGATTTTTATGGCATGGCCCTGCCGCAGTTCATTCAGGGCTTCGCCTTGCCCTTCTTCTTCATTCCGCTAACGACGCTCAGTCTGGGATCGGTGCTGCCCAGCGAAACCGCGTCGGCCGCCGGCCTCCAGAATTTCGTACGTACGATGGCGACAGCGATCGCGACATCTCTGGTGCTGACCGAATGGGGTGATTCCCAGCGCGTGTCGCGCGCCGAAATGACGCGCGTGCTTCAGCCTGACCAGACTCAGTCGCTCCTCTCGTCATTGGGGCTGTCGCCCGACCAGATCCGGCAGGTGATAGCCAATATCGTCGAGCAGGAGGCGACGGTGATCGCCATCGACCATGTCTTCTTCATCTCCGCGATCATCCTCTTCGTCGCCGCCGCGATTGTGTGGATGGCGCCCAAGCCTGTCGGCAAGGTCGACACGTCCGCCGCGCATTGACAATGGAGCGGGGCGTCAGCCGCGCCACCGTCCAAGGATCGCGCCGTCCCGCAACACCGCGCGCGCCGCATTGTGGCCCGGCGCGCCGGTGACGCCGCCGCCGGGATGCGCTCCGGCGCCGCACATATACAGGCCGCGCAGTGGCCCGCGATAGGCGCCATGGCCTAGCACCGGCCGCGCCGCCCACATCTGATCCAGCGTCAAGGCGCCATGCATGATGTCGCCGTCGATCAGCCCGAATGTGCGCTCAAGGTCGAGCGGCGAGTGGATCTGACGAGCGATAACGCTGCGGGCAAAGCCCGGCGCCTGGGCATCGACCGTCGCGATGATGCTGTCGGCCGCCTCTTCCCGGGCATCGTCCCAACTCCGTCCGTCGGGCAGATGCGGCGCGAATTGCTGACAGAACAGGCTGGCGACATGGCATCCGGCCGGCGCCAGGCTGTCATCGACGGTGGAGGGGATCAGCATTTCGACAATGGGCGCGCGCGACCAGCCGTCACGCTTTGCGTCCATGAAGGCGCGATCCATATAATCCAGGCTGGGGGCGATGATGATGCCGGACTGATGATGCGCCCCTTCCCCAGGCAGGCAGCGGAAATCGGGCAGGGCGGACAGGGCGACATTCATGCGGAACGTGCCCGACCCGGTTCGGAAACCTTTGATACGCTTGACGAAGTCCGCTGGAAGGTCGTCGGGTTCCATCATCCGCTCATAGAGCAGCCTTGGCCCGACATTGGCGATGACCCTTTTGGCCATGACCTCCTCGCCGCTCTCCATCCGCACGCCTACAGCCTTGTCGCCATCGACCAGCACGCGCGCGACGGGCGCTTCCAGACTGACCTCGACCCCCATCGCCTGGACAACCCGCGCCATCGCCTGAGTGATGGATCCCATGCCGCCGACGACATGCCCCCAGGCGCCTTTCTTCCCGTTCACTTCACCGAAAACATGGTGCAGCAGGACATAGGCGCTGCCGGGGGTGTCGGGCGACGCATAGTTGCCGACCACCGCGTCAAAGCCGAAGGCGGCCTTGACCGGGTCGGACTCAAACCAGCTATTCAGGAAGCCGCGCGCTGATTTGGTGAACAGGTCCAGCACATCGCGCTGCTGTTCGATCGTGAGCGCTGCGACATGTCGACCCTGCCTTAACGTATCGAGCATCATTGTCATGCCGTCGCCGACATTGGGCGGGCATGACAGCACCAGGTCGCGGATGACATTCGCCACCGTTTCCAGCGACGCATAATAAGCAGGCAAGGCGTCGGCGTCGCGCGGACTGAACTTGGCGAATTCGGCCTGCGTCCGCGCGATGCCGCCGCCCAGAATGAGATATTGGTCGTCCGGCAAGGGCAGGAAATTGCTCACCGGCCGCTCGATGACTTTGTAGCCCTGGTCGATCAGCCGCATATCGCGAATGATCCTGGGGTGGAGAAGGCTTACCGTGTAACTCGCCGTCGAATTGCGGAAGCCGGGATGAAATTCTTCGGTGACGGCCGCGCCGCCGACTATCGCGCGGCGTTCGAGGATCCGGACCCTGTAGCCTGCGCGTGCCAGATAAAAGGCGCAGACCAAGCCATTATGTCCGCCCCCGATGATCACGGCATCATAGCGCTTACCCATGCCCCTCACTCCATCACGCTGCTCACTTTACAATCGTATAACAACTGCATGTGCAAAGTCGATGAAGCTGTCGCGTTCGCCGTCGGCGTGATCAGGCGGTACGATCCGGCTGCTCGCCCCAATCTGCAAGGATGCTGGCCCGACTTGCTGCCTTTTCCCAGGGAAATACGAACCAGTCCTTGGTTACTGCCCGGTCGATCGTTTCCGCGCGATAGTCCACCCGCGCCGCCGATCGGCTGTTATCGATCAACACCGCCACGCGCAGCAGCGCCGCGTCGGCTTCGCCGAGCGCGCTGCGCAGGCGCAGGATCGTGCGGCCGCTGTCATTGATGTCGTCCACCACCAGCAGCCGTTCGCCGGCCTTCACCCGCAATCGCAATTCGCCCAGCAGCGCTTCGGCAAAGGCCGGGACCTGCGCGGAAAGATCGACCGATAGCATCGGTCGTCCCAAAGCATGGCTGAGCCAGGTTGCCGGCGCCAGCCCGCCGCGGCCGATGCCCACGATCCAGTCGGGTCGCCAGCCAGACGCGATCACGGCGTCGGCCAAGAGATCGATCTGCGCCAGAAAGCGCGCCATCTCTATGTCGGTCAGGACCGGTTTCTGCATTGTCATCCTTTCACCATCGCCGCGTCTCCCTCGATGGCAGCCTGCGCGCCATAGCGTCGCGCGAGCCAGGCGCAGGCCATCAGCTGTATCTGGTGAAAGACCATGACCGGCAACAGGATCGGCCCCGCCATCGCCGCCGGAAACAACACGCCGGCGATGGGCACGCCCGAGGCCAGGCTCTTCTTGGACCCGCAAAATTGCAGCACGATCGCATCCTTGCGGGACAATCCCATCAGCCGCCCCAGACCCCAGCTGGTCAGCAATATGATGATCAGCAGACCGGCCGAAACGGCGACCAGCGTCAGCATCTCATCCTGCGACACGACCCGCCACAATCCTTCCACGACAGCGGCGGAAAAAGCGGCATAGACCACCAGCAGGATCGATCCCCTATCCACGCGGCCGATCTTCGCCCGGTGCCGATCGATGAAGCTGCCGATCCAGGGGCGCAGCATATGGCCAAGGACGAAGGGCAGCAGCAATTGCAGCACGATCCCCTCCACGGCGGAGAGGGAAATGAGGCTTCCGCCTCCGCCCCGCTGTATCAACAGCGCGACCAGCAGCGGTGTCACCACTATGCCCAACAAATTGGAGAAGGAGGCGCTGACCACGGCGGCGGCGACATTGCCGCGGGCGATCGCGGTGAAGGCGATGGAGGACTGAACCGTCGATGGCAGCAAGGTCAGGAACAACAATCCGGTGCCCAAGCTTTCCGGTAGTGGGCCGAATCGGCTGATCAGCCATCCCAATATGGGAAAGAGAAGGAAGGTCATCGCCAATGTCGCGCCATGGAGTTTCCAGGCGCGGGCGCCCTGCCAGATGGCGGTGCGCGACAATTTCGCGCCGTGGAGGAAAAAAAGCAGCACGATGCCCGCATCCGCCATGCCCTCGGCAATGCGCGCGCCCTGGCCGCGCGCCGGCAGCACGGACGCTAGGGCGACGGTCGCAATCAGCATCAGCAGAAACGGGTCGAGCGCCTGGCGCAATCGGTTCATCATCACATCTGGCACCATTTGATCGAAACGCAGGGGATAGACGCGCCCGTCAGACTGCGCCAACAATTTCCCTTTGCAGCGCAACAAGGGAGAGGCCGGGCGTGAGCGAGAATATAGCGATCATCGAAAATAAGGGCGTGGTGGAGATCCATCTCGATCGCCCGGACAAGAAAAACGCCCTGACAGGCGCCATGTATCGCGCCATGATAGCCGCGCTGGCGGATGCGTCGGCACGCGAAGCGATTGGCGCGGTGCTGATCGCGGGACGGGGGGATGCCTTTTGCGCGGGAAATGACCTGGCGGACTTCAGGGCCGGTCCGGAAGGAGGAGCGGCAGCCTTTGATTTCATTCAGGCGATCGCCGCTTTCGACAAGCCGTTGGTGGCGGCGGTGCAGGGTCTGGCGGTCGGCGTCGGCACCACCATGCTCTTGCATTGCGACCTGATCTACGCCGCGCCTGATGCGCGTTTCATTTTGCCTTTCGTCAATCTGGGCCTGGTCCCCGAAGCGGGCTCCAGCCTGCTCACGCCCGCAATCCTAGGGCATGCCAAGGCAGCGGCAATGCTGCTGCTGGGCGAACCGCTCGATGCCGAGGCTGCCGACCGTGCGGGTCTGATCACGGCTATCATACCCAGCGAGGCGCTGATCGACCATGCCCGAACCAAGGCCGCAGCGCTGGTAGCCAAACCGCCCCAGGCTCTCACAGCGACGCGCAGGCTGATGAAGGGCGATCCTGCGCTGTTGGCCAGCAGGATGCAACAGGAGGCCGCATTGTTCCGGCAGGCTATGGCTTCGCCCGAAGCTGTGGAAGCCTTCACCGCCTTCTTCGAGAAGCGCCCGCCGGTGTTTCGCCGGGATTGAACCGTCTGCGCGCGGGACTGCCGATTGTCGGGTCTGCTGTCGTTGCTGGATCAGGGATGGAGCATCCGCATCCAGCGTGCGAAGTCGAGACTGCGATTGTCCTGGGCCAGCAGGTGCGGTTGCGACCAGAAATCCGCGCCGCGCTGACGCGCTTGCCCGGGGGCGATGCCGAAGGCGCTTCTGAAGGCGCGACTGAACGCGGATTCGCTCGCAAAGCCGCAATCGCGGGCGATCTCACCAATCTTGCGCCGTTGATTGGCGGGGCTC
>MDSZ01148873.1_pt1 | contig 31774 bp, 27 predicted proteins | sample 811201 | NCBI WGS metagenome assembly MDSZ01 (sample SAMN05326647, study PRJNA326480) | marine metagenome | isolation source: seawater | place: Indian Ocean: North | collected 2010 | reverse complement strand
TTATGAGCATATGATGCTGTGATTGCTTGTGATGCCGAATCAGCCCAAGATGCAGATACTGCATGTATAGCGTAAGATGCTGTAGTTGCATAAGACGAAGATCCTGCCCAAGATGCAGTTCCATATAATGATCCAGTTATATGAGGACTCCAAACATATGAAGAACTTATGATAGAAGAGCTTATAATAGATGATGATATTTCGCCTATAGATGCGCTATTTGCGTAGATATAACTACTTGATATATTACCCCCTCCCTCACACAACGTGTCAGTAATATCTAGGTTTCCAGCTATAGATACCGAGCCTGTAAATTGATGACTATCATCACAATCATCTCCAAATTTAGTAGATCCTGATTCAAATAATACCGATTTAGATACAACACCAATATGCAATTCTGTAACATTTAATGTTCCTGTCACATACATACTTCCAGTATGATACCAAGATCCAGTTGAATGGAAACTCGTAATATTATTAGGAAATGAAATAGATGATGTGGTAAATAAAAGTGTTGTTCCTGATCCAGATGCATGTGATTGAACCATTGCAGCCATATCAGTTCCTTTGAATGGAATATTATATACATAAGAAACTGAATTAGTTCCTTTAGCAGGTTTCAATGATGGATTCAAATATTCAATTTTGAAATCAAATACATCTTCCGCCGGTTGCATAGGCATAGCTATATCAGCATCCATTATTGATGGAGTAACTCCTGAACCACTTTTTGCTGTCAATTCGATATCAGCTAGGGTCCAATCTCCTCTTCTAATTACGAAGACTGGTGCACCATATCCATCCTGATCCGGTGAAAATGCAAAAACATTATTTACATATTTTTCAAGACATGCTCTAGATTGAATAACAGCAATACGTTTACCTAATACCTTATCTTCAAATCCTTCTCTGAAAGAAGAACCTGACATGTATATATCCAATCTAGGAAATCCTCTTTGAAATTTTTGAGGAGTTCCAGTAGAGTAACCATCACATTCTGCAAGAGCTGAAAATTTAATTTGATAATCACTTCCTGAATTGAATGATGATGAACCTGGTGCAAATGAATGAGAATATTTTGGTTTGAAAGTATGATATGTTTTATCTAAAGCATTTAATTTATTTGTTGCGGAAGGATTTGTGCGAATTTTCACACCACCGTTGATTGAACTATTATCTATATTAAATAAAGGATCGTCATTATGCTGTGATGAACCTATTTGCCAATATGATGCAAGTAAGTTATTAGGACTCAATGGTGGTTGATTAACAAATTTTCCCCAATTGATAAATTGAGTAGAACCATGTCCTGTTTGTTGAGCATCACTATATGTTGTTGTTCCCTTATCAATCATAAAATTAGTAGGATGTAATTTTACAACATTTAATAATTCAAATCCAGAATCATTACCATATCCTAATTTATGATGACTTCTTAAATAAACATATACATGTGTTACCTCTGAACAACAAGGTTTAAGATTTTCCACCTTTATACTTGCATATGATTGATCCAATTCGATATTAGTATCTGGATCCTTTGTTGTTACACTCCCCTCAGAACCTTGATATTTGATTAAAAAAGGAACTCCACCAGTGCCCTCATTTTGATTACCAATTTCCATTATATTATGAGTATTCAATGTATTTGGATTTATTTGTGGTATAGGGTCTACTAAAATTTCATAATTATTTACTACCTGTCTAATAGTAGTACTCATAGAAGCAGGTAAAAAATTAGAAGATGAAGGAACTGCAAATTGTGAAAATCCTGCTACTGGGGATGTATTTCGTTCGTGTGGAAACACACCTCTTGTTGTACTAGATATCTGATTAGCACCATAACTATAAGCTACAGTTGGAGACGGTGCTGCTAGACCTCCTGTAAATGTAGTTGCTGGTGATCCAGAAGTATCTTGCCAATCTACACCTGATGCATCATCTAATGTTCCATCTACTCCAGTATTACCAGCAGTTCCTATGGTTGCTTGAGTAATCGTTATAGCATAATCTTTTCCTCCTTGCCAACCTGTAGTATATGTTGCTGTAAATTTTGCATGGTTATTTATTTGTGTAGTTAAATCAGATACTAAATCATCTAATGAAGATGCTGATGTTTTTGTAGTAAATGTAACTATTGTTCCATCAGTTGCAGTTAATACAACTGTTTTATTTTCTAAATCAGTTACAGCTGTAGTTCCATATTCTCTATAGCTATCATTGAATACTAAAACTACCTGCCCAGCTGCACCACTTCCTAAATGAGATGATTCTGCTTCTTGATACCATTTATGTAAATGCAAGGTTCCATTCACAAATTGATTGGAAGCTGTCTCAACCCCAGTAGGTGATTTGGCTGTGGAATTAGCTAAAGTCGTTACCCCATCAGATTCATAAAAATTTAACCATTCAGGATCATGAAATTTTACTGTTGCATATTGGCTAGACCCATCATATAGATAAGTCATAGATCCAGTATTAGATCCAGTAGGCGAACAATCGTGATATAATGTAGGTGCTGCTGTAGTTACAGTAGTTTCTTGTCCTACTATAGTAAAATGACTCCAAGGAACAATTCTTTCCTCCACTGAAACTATAGGAGCTTCATACCAATCGACTTGTTCATCATTTATAAGACCTGGATTTATATATATTTTTCTAGACCACCTTACATTAAATCTATCTCTACATTCTGGTGGTAGTGGGCATCCACAATTGTCTAATTTAACCTGACCAATAAATGTTAATGTTCCTGGGCCAGTAGGAGTTTGTTCACATACGGTAAAACATATAGATCGAGTTCTACCATCTGCATCAAGATTTCTTTTAATTTCAATTGCTAAAGGATCGCCATAGGTATCTAATGCTTCTACTAAAATATCCGAACCAGGAACAAATATAGATGCATTTGCTTGGAAGGAAACCGAATTTCCGCCCATTGTGAAGTTATCATCACATTTTGTTATATTAAAATAGTCTGGAGACGTTCTAGTAGAATCCTCTATACAAATATCAGAAAGATTTATTAAACCTTTCTTTTCAGCACCTCTACAATGGCGATTTGTAATTGATCTAGCATTAAGTTGCCTCGCTTTAGGATCCACGATCTCATCTTGAAATCCTCTACCTCTATTTTCTGGCATAAAATTGTCCCTTTCGTGTATAAACTATAATTCTTGTATCTATAATAATAATTATTAGATAAGTATTATTCGTAGCAAATTTTTGAGAAATTTCCTTGTTTTTTAATATCGAGTAGGTTATCCACTACATCCCTTACCGAATCAAGGTGACTAATAATCATAAGAAAATCAAATTGTGATTTTAAGAATGTAAATAGCATAAATAAGCTGTTAAGATTTTCAGAATCTAAATTACCTAATCCTTCATCTATAGCTAAAAAGTTTGGTCTTGGGAGATTTGATATATTTACTAATGCAGTTCTAATTGCTAGAGATGAAATAAACTTTTCCATACCAGATGTCAATTCTAATGGCCAATGCCTATCATTATCATAAGCTATATGAGTATTGATATTTTTACCATCCAATTCAAACATTATCTTAAATTCAACCATTTGTCCTAATATATCATTGACCTCTTCCTCAATAATAGGAATTGTTTTAGATATAAGTTCATATGGAATACCATCTCGTTGAACTGAATCAATATAATATTCATATGCTTTGAATTTTATTTCTAATTCTTCTGCTTTTTTTATAGATTGAATAATATTGTTTTTTGTTGTTTGAGCTACCTCTATTGAACCATGAACATTTAACAATTCTTCATCTATTATTTCTTTTTCATTATCAAGATCTTTTTCCTTTGTGCGCAATTCCTTTAATGTTTCATATACTTTTTGATTGTGTAATATATCCTTTTTATTTTGGTGATATTTTTCTATATCTAAATTTATTTGATCCATCTTTTGTTGAATACCATTACATTGTTCCTTTGCTTGATAGTATGCTATTCTTCCTGCAGTTCTTTCCTTTTCTATTGTTGATAATAATAGGTTTATTTTTTCTATTTTATTATAATCATTCTCTATATATTCATTATCCGAAATAAATTCTTCACAATTTTTTATTTTTTCAATAACTATACTGACATCCTTCTTATCATCCTCAAGTTCTTTTTCAATCTTAAAAGCATTTTGAATGAAGGGAGTATTTTTACAAAAATCACAATTAGGATCAAATTGTCCTATTGCTTTTAATTTTTCTAATTTATGATTAACATTTATTTTAATTTTTTCCTTTTCCGCTTTTAAGGTTTTTAGATTTTCTCTCTGTTCATTCAATTGAGTATATTTATCCTCTACATCATCGATATTATAACTATCTAAAATTGTATTAGCTTTTGAAATTTTTTCTTTATTTTCTTCGGCTATTTCCTCATCTGATTTCAAACGTTGGTTTATAGTATCAATTTGAATTTGATATTCTTCTTGATCTGATAACATTGAATCTATATCTTCATTTACCTCATCTATTTTTATTATTTTATTATCAGTTCTTATAATTTTATTTTCTACTGTTTTTATCTTACCTTCTAAGGATTTGATATTTTTTTTAATTTCTGCTTTTCTATCCTTATTAGATTCTAATAGTGTTTCTGCATCCGCTAATTGTTGAGTAAAATCTGTTTTTTTGAATTCCCGTAATACTGCACTGACATCTTTTATTTCTTCATTCGCAGTTCTATATAAATCATCAAATATATTTATATCCAAAAATTGAGCTAATAAATCCTTTCTTTCAGATTGAGACTTGTCTATAAATCCAGTATTATTATTTTGAACTGATAATGAGGTTAGAATAAAATCTTCATAATGACCAACATATGAATTTATAATTTTATTTGTATCATATCGCTGTTCACCATTTAATGATATTTCCGATCCATCATCCGCTAGAGTCCAAAAATTAACCTTTACTGTAAATTTTCCTTTGTGATAACCTTTTAATACCTCATGCCCCTTTCTTTCTATAAAATAATCCTTACCATCTATTTGAAATTGTAATTTACAATTAAAATTATGTCTTTCATTATTCATGACACCTTTAGGATGAGTTGCTCGACTACATTTATCAAATAGACAATAAGTCATTGCATCCAATAATGCACTCTTACCAGATGCATTAGGTGCAAATAATCCATATGCTCCTTTCATAGTATCAAAATTAACCACATTGTCTGTTCCGTAGCTAAACATATTAGAAAATTCAAATTTTATAGGTTTCCATGAAACATTACCATGCATATCTAAATTAGCTAATTGACCATTCAATTCCTTATTTATTTTTTTGATCGTTCTAATCATATCATCATCCAAGGAATAATTTCTTTCTAAATAATCTACGATCAATTTATTTTGAAAATTAGGATCTCTTACATCACCTATTCCAGCATCTTTTATATTTCTATTTCCACTCTTCTGATCTAACAACCTATCTGTGCGTATAATTGACACATCGGATATTTTACACTTTTTTCTTATTTTTGCTAATATCTTTTTTAATTGAGATTGTTCTGTTCTGCTTGTCTTTATTCTCAATCTAGGATATTTAGGTAAATCAATATCGTTTATGATTTTGCCATTATCTATTTCAAGTGTAATGTAAGTATAATCATTAACGATTTTAATAAATTCCGATTTTCGTTTCTTCACATCCCAAATCATATATCCGTGATTAGTTGGGTGTTCACCCCAATTTTGGCATACTAATGATCCTGCATAAGCTATAGATTTTTTTCTATCTAGATATTGTTGTTTATGTATATCACCTAACAATACCATATCATAACCATTAAATATATCAGATTTTACCTCACCTGGTAATTTGAATCCTACATCTGTTGTTGCACTTTCTACGGAACCGTGATATAATGCTATTTTTGTTTTATCCGTTTTTATATCCTTTGATAAAAGATATTCATTAGGTTGATTAAATACAGACATTACATTAAATACACAATCAGATATTTCGTATAAACCATTTTCCCGAAGATAATAAAAATTATCAAGATTAAGAGATTTTACTATCGGAGATAGTGCATCTAATCTACTTTTATTATTTAGATTGCAATCATGATTTCCTGCTATAAGAATTGTAGGTCTAATTTTAGAAAGATTTGTAAATAAATCCGAAACCATTTGTATTAGTTCAGGGGACATTTCAGTCTTTGCATGAACTATATCTCCTGCTAAATATATAACAGAATTGGTTGGCAAATTTTCATTTAGATCCTTATATAACTTTCTAAATACCTGTCTATATTCCTTATGTCTTTTGAGATTTCTAATATGAACATCTGCAATATGTGCTATCGCTTCTATATTATTAAATCCTATATCTATCTTATTCACACTATACTCCCATAATTTTCATTTGCATCAAATCCATTTGAGACATTATTTTTGTTTCTTTTATAATTTTTGTAATCTTTTCAAATCCTAAATCACTTGGATCAAGATCATCCAAATCTACCAAATATACATTTATACCATTGTTATAAAAATATTCACATACATCAAGAGCTTTTTTTCTAGCATCCTTATCTAATGCAACATATATATTTTTTACCTTATTTTCAACTATTACCTTTTTCAATTTATCCAAAACTAACTTACCAAATAAAGGTATAACATTTCTTTTTACCGCCATAGCATCAAAAACACCTTCCACTAATACTATAGGTTCCTCCCAATTTACATATAATTCAAATCCTATTATATCTTTTGATACTTGAGGATTTTTATGTTTGAATGATGATTCTTTATAATAAGATCTGCCTGTAAAGAAATTAAGTTCTCCATCTATATCATAACTTGGAATTATTACCATTTTAGTATAAGGTCCAGATTCGCAATATCCTATATCATATTTTAGGATATCTTCTTTGGTTATATTTCGACTTCTTAAATAATGTAATGCATTGCGATATTCCGGATTATTTTTTTCTACATTTATCAATCTTTTATATTCATTAGGTAATTTGACATCGTCATATTTTTTATTCGAAGATTTATATTCTGTATCGCCAGTGTATTTATTTAATTTTTCAAAGAATTTTTTTGATGCTTTTAATTTACGAAATAATTGATATATTTTTCTACCTTTAGCACCACAAACCCAACATTGCCATAATTGAGTATTAAGATTTACTTGCAACTTTTTTTTATGGTGATGGCAAAATGGGCAATGAAAAGATACTTCTTCATTTCTTAATTTTTTACCTTTACCTAATATTGATTCTATTAACGTAAGTAACTTATTGATCATTTATTTTTTATTAAATTGATAAAATCCTCTATCTGAATTGCAACATAGGTTTTTGTTCTATTCCTTTTGAATACAATTGCAGGAGCATATTCCGATGCATTTGATTCCGCCTGTTCTATTGCTGACCATATATTTAATCTTTCTTGATTTTTACATTCAAATGAAAATGGTATTTTAGTTCTTGCTAACGGGCTTAATTGAATATCTTCACCTGATTGGCCCATTCCAGTTGATCTAATATCATCTGGTTGTAATTCGTCAAATGATTCTACTAATAGGGATGCTACCTTTTGTTGTAACCTTCTTCCTTTTGCTTTTGCTGATGATGTCTTCATAACTATAGTCCTCTTTGATTACATATAATATACAAATAAAATTTGGAATATACAACTATTATCTGTCAAATCTTACTACAAATGTTGTGTCTACATTATTTAATTTTTGTATAGGTTTAGCTAATTTTGCTACAGCTAATAATCTTAATTGGTCATCGTATAATCCAATAGTTGTAATATAAGGTTTGAAGGATGGATTTTTAGCTAATGGATCTAATTCACTTACATCATCTCTTCCATCCTTTCTTATAGATGGATTCATTGTAAGATTATAATCAGATGCCTTTACCATACATTTAACCTTTTGTTCATATAATGTAGAGGTTCCTTGAAATCTAATTGTAAAGTTTTTGGAAAATAATCCAGTTTCTCTATTATTTACAACAGCAGTTCCATTATGTAATGATCCGGAAAAGTATCTTGGATAGTTATTTGATATTGCAGCTATTCCATGTCCATAAAACATATTACCTACAACTTGTTGTTGATAAGCTTTAGAATATCTCCAACTATTATCTCTCAATCCGTCTATTTGTTCTTGTATTAAACAAGTATCATATATACGAACTTCATCTAAACTACCACTGAAAGGATTTTTATGATCTCCTCTTGCACCGAAAAATAAATCTGAATTATTATGTATTTGATATTTAGTTGTATCCTTGACCTCATCCATTAAATGACCATCTTGCCATAACTGTAAGTATAATCCTTTTTTCTGGAATACTATATGATGCCATTTTCTAGGAGTTAATGGAACCTTCGATTCTACATAAACCTTATTTACTCCATCACTACGACCAGCACTTATGGTATTTATTTCATATTCACAACTTTCATGATTATTATTTCTAAGTCGAATATGAAATGGAAATTTGCCTAACATATCTTGTCTAGTATCCTCTGTAAATAATTCCTTAGATACTGCATTTTCAAAATATAATTTTCCTAGTCCAGCTTTAATTATAATATCACACCAATCTGTTCCCTCACCACTTCCAGATAAATGTTTTCCACAATCGCTAGGAGCATTACCAGATATAGTATGAGTAGCATTAGCATCTCCTTCTGGAGTAGGGTAATGACCTCCTGATGATGTTACTGGATGCCAATCCCACATTTTTACATTTGGATGATCCTCCTGTTGTTCAGGAATTTGTATCCAACAGGATATTGCAAATTCATCCTTTTTTCTAAAATTGATTTCATCATAATGCGAAATTCTAATACTACTTGTAAAGGTTCCTTTTCCATATTTGGCTACTCCACCATTACCCATTCCACCTTTATATGCATTATTAAATCTAGCAGCTATACCAGAAGGTAAATCTGTATAATAGTAATTTATTCCTTGAGTATTCCATTCGCTTCCACTTTGTTCCGTTACTCTTATACCGTCTATAAATGATACATTTTGAGTTATTCCAGTTTTCTCATAAACGTATTTTTCTCTTTCATTATTTATTGATGATGTAAATATTTTATCAACAAAATTAGCTTGATTATTTTTAAGACTTCCTCTACCGCCCAATCTTCTTCTTTTTTGTTTATACTTTTCATTGAAACCCCAATATCCTACAAGATTACTAGTAGATACAAAAGAACTTGTTGGTATAAATCTATCTCTAAGGTTACCCTTGCCATCATCATATATATCAAAGGAAGCAGTCATAGGTGGAACATTATCCATATCCATATCAGCATAACGCCATAAATTATCAGTTCGCTCTCTACTTAATGTGCTACCAAAGAATCTAATATCATCATATGAACCAGACCAATTACCTTCGGATGGATTTATAGTATGAGAAAATTTATCATCGGATACCTTACTAGCACTACAACCTATTACTATATTTCTATGATATTGATTGGATGAAGTTACGTTAGTAAATGTTATTTCTTCACCTGTAGAACCACTTCCTACGCTTGCACCAGTACCTCCAGCTTGCATAAAGGAAGAAGATTCATAGACCGAGAATCCTCTTGGATCAGTTGGATCCTTATGATAAATTCTTAACCTAGTTTCGCCTGAATGACCCCAAGCTGGTAATTGTTTATATTTTCCTGTAGTCAGAAGATCATCATTTTCCATAGAACCTGATGTTCCTATATTAGGCCAAAATTTTTGTGTAATAGTAACTAAATTCCAGGATCCAGATGTTAGATATAATCCTTGAGATATAGCTTCACTATTAGATTGAGTTGTGGCATTACTTGCAGAAGCACCCCAATACATTTGAAGACCAACCCTACCATTAGGATTATCAAATGATCCAGTAAGTTGTCTCAATTCAAAATATTTATGTCTATCCCTTGATATTATTACTGAACCGGAATGTACACCATTCAAATCGGATTTGATTGCTACCGAATGGCTTTCATACTGGGCTGTTCCTGGTTTTAACCACATTGTTATAGTATATTCCTGAGAACTTGAAAGTGGAAAATATCCACCCTTACCTGAACTGGAATAAAAAGATGTAGATGGAACCAATAGTGCACCGCAATTGTTTGTAGTCCTCATAGAACCTGAACCCACTCTAGCTAGTGGCGTTCCAGTATTAGTGTGCAAATTATAATTATTGGTATTAGTTCCATCTTGTAATACGAATACCGATGACGATATATATTCTACTGATGATGAAAGTATTTTATTAGTAGGACCATTTGAATCCAATGAAGCGGTTTCAAATTTCCAATGACCTAATAATCGAGATCCTGTGGTATCCCAATTAAGATTAGCCATATATTTATCCTTAAATCTAAATGAACTTAATTTTATCGTTTCATCATAAATGAAGGATGGGATTGATATCGCTCTAACCTTTTCATATATAAATCTTTCCTCATCCTCTGGAACATTTGTTCCAAAATTTTCTGATGGGTTATTAGGCCTTTCATAATAAAGATGATTTTGTGAATCCCATATAATTGATTTATATAAACCATTACTATTAGTAGCTTCGAATTTTATATCCTTACCACGTCTAGTATCAGCAAATGAATATGAATGAAAAGTTCCTTCCAAGAACTGCACTCCATAACTAGCCGAATAATTTGTTGGATTTATCTTCCAATCCTTATGGACCTGAAATGGTGTGATCTTATTATCGTTTGATGGTATTTTTTTATATATTGACATTCTTACCCTTAAATATTAAACCCTCTATAATAAATATAAAGGGTTCTAAAAGTTCTATCTATCATACGTATAATTATATGATTATAATAGATTAAAAATCAAGTTTAACTTTTATTAGGGCTTCTCTATCGAATGATTTAATTAGAGGTTTACTTAATTTAGCAACCGCTAATAATTCCTGTTTATCATTATATAACCCGACAGTAGTGATATAAGACTTTGGATTGTTCACCATTGAATTATGTCTTAATGCTCCTAATGAACCAGTAGTAAATGTTGGATTATTACTAAAGTTATAATCTGCATTCTTAACCCTTACATAATAGAATGTCGATGTAACCTCTTCCTCATTTCTAGCTGCAAATCCAAAAGATGTCTGTGCCGAATCATTAGGTGATATCGATCCACTAATAGATTCAAATAAAACTCTATTCATTTGACAATCTGAATTAGATGCAGTAACCGCCACATTGAATGAATTTTTTGGAGCTGATATACCAAAGTCTTCTCTTAACATTCCTGCATGTAATACTAAAATACCTAAATCAGGATATACTAAACCATATCCTTTAGTATTACCAGTATGAGCACCATTAGCTATCGTTCCACTTACTATATTATATACTCTTTTTCCATCTGCGATTGTTGCATTTGATGCACCACTATCATCTATTAAACTTATAATTGGTTTGTCAGTTGTAACTTGACCAGCAGTTCCATTAGCTGTAAATTCCGTTCCTGCTCCAACACTACCACTTAAATATATTTCCCAATTTCCTGGATCTAATTTTTCTTTTAGTCTTGAACGTTGAACATTGATAACATATATTTCATTAGCGTTTCTACTATCTTTCATAGTAAAATTAGAATCACCTGGAGCTAATAATAAATTACGGTATTGACCATATATTGCTTTGGTAGGATAATCACTGTCATTTATTACACTACCACTTCCAGCAATATGACCATAAGCAATAGCAAACTGAACTGATGCTCCTACTGCTACAGATGAACTTTGATAAACATCCCAGTAATATTTTCCAGCGTTAGAACCAGTCTGTGCTGAAGATGTAAAAAATGTTTGCAATTCACCTGAACCTGCAGACCATAAACCTGCTGTAATAGTTTCCTTTCTATTTTCTATAATATCATTTGCTGGGTCAAATCTTGAATATATTTTTCCAGTAGATGTTCTTGCCGCGAATTGTTCTCTTTCACGAATTATTTGTGTAGCTAATTTTTGAGCTTCTTTTATGATTGCCCCCTGAGCATTTTGTGTTGCTGAAGGTAATCCTTGAGCTTCTCTTTGCTCTTCTCTTACATTTGCCAGTTCTTGTTCGAGAATTTGTCTATCTCTTTCTATTTCACTGGACGGTCTTGCCGGATTTATTCTTGCCATATCTTATCTGCCTATATTTTATCTAGCGACGATGTCTCCACCTGAGGTCGCCACTTCTTGTTTATTAACGGTTAGTGTAATTGTAGTTCTTCCGCCAGTTTCATTACCTATAATGGTAACAGTAGCGGTTTGTTTTGCAATTGGTTGATTTTTAGCTACAACATTAAATGCAAATCCTACAGCAGTGATACTTTGTGCTGATTCATCATCACCTATGAAAGTTGGAACTGTTGCTTCTGCTAGTAACGCACTTTGCACTGGTTCTACAACATCTAGGAATGCTACATCCGAATTACTTAGGATAGCTGTATAACCTAATGTTGAATTACCACCCTCAAAGTTAGATGTATTTGGTCTTACAATTACTGCATCTCCTCCAGCTACTAATGTAATAGAAGATTGCGGCACTGTAACAACTGGAATTCTAGTTGTTCTTTTTCTTAATGTAACCAATTTATATTTCATTATTTGTGTTTCATCTGGTATTGCTTCGATCAAAGGCATATTGTCTATAGCAATTCCATAATAATTTGTTCCCAGCGGATGTGCTGGATTCCATAACGTATAATCAATTTCGTCATCAGCTAATGCAAATTGTGTTATTCTAAACTCATCAGCTCCTTTAGCTAATATTTCACGCCCCTTCTTTGTTAAAATGGCGTCTACTGTAATTGATGTATTGTCTAAATATCCCATTGTATTTTCCCCTTAGTTTTGTATGTCTATAATAAATATTACCATTCGTAAAAAACCAGTTTTATCTTATAGATAAATCGCCTTCAAATCCACCAAAATTAGTAACTAGTGTATTTGGATCTACCGTCCAGAATTCAACTACTGGTGTTCCATCTGGAGTATCATCACTGTTTTCATTAAAATCTAATCCTGATATCTTGCATCCTTCATATCTTAATCTTTTTTGTGCTGTAGTTCCATCCAAATTATAATCATTTATCTCGGCTCTGTGTAATGATTGGCTATAAGCATATTCACTCATTGGATATACAAATGTTCCATCTCCATCATAAGTGGTTCCTAATGAAGCACTATAAGATGATGAGTAGAAAAATCTAGATACCATTCTAGCATATCCTGGATTATCCTTGAAGTATGAATATCTTTGAGTTTCAATAATAGCACCAGTTGGTGATGCTTGCCAATCTGGAGTTTTACTGGATGTAAATTCGCCTGTAAAATAATGTCCGTTAGCTAAATTACCATAAGCAGGAGCTCCTGTTCCTGCATATTTTCTTTTCCATTGTGTATAACTATATTTAGATGATGATACACTTAATCCTAATGATATAGTATCTCCTACCTCTATTTGTAAACTTCCTTGCGAATCTCCTTCATGTGATAAAACTTTCGTTTGTTGTCCTTTTTGTTTGACACCTTCAAATCCTTTTCGTTTTTGAGTAGGTAATTGATTACCTATCAACACAAATGGAGAAGCAGTTGATCCGATAGAACCTATAAATTCTACACTATTACCACTAAATTTATCAGCGGTCACTTTTCCTACAGCTCTTGATTTTTTGTTATCTCCTCTCAAACTAGCAAATTGTGGTTCTGATCTAAATCTTTTTAGAGTAGCATATTCTCTATCACGGGTTGCTTCTACCTTTACTGGTTTTTCCTTTTTTGTTTTTTGAGATATACTAGCTGATACTACTGGAGTATCTATCTGTACACCCAGAGTTTGAACTTCCGCTTTTACTACGGTTGGTATAGTAGGAGATTTTACTTTTTTGAAATCAGCAGGTTTTTTAATTATTTGTTGAACCTTTCCACTTCCTATCACTCTTATTTTTCTTGGTTCTAATTTAGAACGTTCTAATATATGTGGTTCTATAACAACACCGACATCTGCATTGGCTCTGGCTGGTAACATTTTCTTTATCATAGTAAATAAAGACATGTCATAATTTTTTAATACGTTTAGATATGCTTGGGCATCATTTTCCTTTTCCGTATATTTTTTGAAATATTTTTTAGCAAAACTTTTTAGATCTGGATAATCATTAAAGTGTCTATGTCTCGGATCGCCTATATAATCGTCTAAATTTATACCACCTATATGATTAAATATATCTGTATTAGTGATATCAGTAGGTGAAAAATAAACACCCATTTCATTTGAATCTAATGAATATTCGTCTCCGGTTGATCTTACTGCCCTGCCGTCAACATGTAATTCTTTTATTTTCTTTTGATTTGTTTGAACCCTAACCTTATCACTAGTATACATATTAGGACCAATTTCTGGAGTATCTGTATAATGTCTATCATTTACAACCTTATACATTATAATGTTTGCTCCATTTTGTACAGTTCCTGATATTGGATATAATCCTGATGCATCCCATGTGCCATAACGCTGATCTGGTTGAGAAGAAAATAATTCTGGAGAACTACCAGTTCTATTGGAACCTGAATAATGAACTACAGAATCGTTTATTCTTAAACGCATCAATAGGTCATCAAATGAAGCTGTTTCATTATTACCATTATACATATGAGGAGATAATACATGTTGATTAAAGGTCGATTCAGATAACGGCATTGCCCAATATCTTAAATCAGATATGCTTCCTGAAAACAGTTGACCGAATACCTCATTAGAGTAAGGTGATTTATATTGTAAAACAGTAGCAGGTGCAACACCAGCTGCGCTTGATGTAATCCATCCCCCAAAATATGCTCTAGTAGCTAATGTTCCAGATGACCACGAGTTATTTATACTAGAAGAATAACCAGTTCCTGACATTAGTTGATCGCTACCGGTTACTGAAAGACTTGATGTCGCTACTTGATCAATAGTTCCATAATTGGCTCTCTTCATCATCACTTCATAGGTAAATTTTGATGATGTATGGTATTGTCCATATTTCCAAGCTTTATCAGTAGCATGTCTATTTAATACTATAGAACACCATCCTTCACCTTCTGTTTCATTATTGGAATCGAATATTTTAATTTTATTAGTAGATGATGAGATATATCCATTTGAACTTGATATAATAAATTTAACATATCCAAATTCAGTTCTACCTTCTATTCCAGCTGGATATGAAAATGTTGAAGATTGGCTTCTATGTAAAACTAATCCCATTCTATTTTCCACCTGCCACAATGATTGACTTTCTTCTGTTGGATAACCACGCCCTACATAAGTTCTAGGATTAAATCTAAATTCAATAGCATTCGGAGTAACAGCTGATGCAGTTACATTGCCTATAGTCTTTTGATGAGATTGCCAAGGAGTCGATATTGATTCTGATGCTCTAAGGTTTAATACATATGAAAAATCATCATGTATATATTTTGCTGTTTGATCTCCTTTGATAGATGATCCGTATTCTCTAATTTTTAGTATACTAGATGGGATACCATAACAATTTATTAAAGCTCTAATTCCCCTTTCCGTTCCTTTTGTTTTTAATAAGAATGGTAAATTATTTAATATCCTTCTCCATACTTCAGATGTTCTTTCCTTCGATGTCATCGATTGCATAGAACCAGTTTCCTGTTGATAGAATCCAGTTTCATTTTTTCCAAGTAAATAATACCACAATTCCTGATTAGGATCTCCATCTACTAAATTCATACCATACGATTTAGCTACATGGTATAATACATCTTCATGTAATCCCTTTTTCTTTTGATAAAATTCATCATGCTTTCTATTAGATCTAGAAGAAAGGTGGGTAATGTAAGTCCATAATAAATCATAATGATGTCCTATCATATTAAGAAATAGTCCATAGGTTTCATTACTTGTTTTACCACCACCTTCTCTTAAATATTCTGGCATGGTGTAAATTAAATTATTTTGATTTTTCTTATCATAAGCACTTGCCGATGCTATTGCAGCATTATACCAAGTAGTTACTGCTGATGATGTTAAATTAAATAATTCATAATTTCTTCCTGGGAGGAATGCACTGTGTAATGCCCAATCATATTTATCATCATCTTCCCATGTCAACCAATTATTTTCATAGGCATCATTTTTATATGAACCAGATATTTTTGGATATGGTGTTATTGCAGATCTAGACCAATCTTCTAATCCTCCACCTCTAGATCCAGTGGTTGTAATGTATATATCATTTGATCCACTTTCATAATATATCCATTTTTCAAAATCATCAAATCCATTTAATACTTTATATTTTAGATCGACATATTTCTTTTGAAAATTATTTACATATGTTTGATTAGTATATGATCCAGAATATTCCTCACCACCATTATATCTTCGTATTTCCTTATCATATTGTCCAATCAATTGTAATTTATATTTGAAATTTTTTATTCTTTCTTCTGCTGAAGAAAAGTGAACATAATTTTCAAATATTGAATAATCTATATTTAATGGTATGCCTTGTAAACTTGAGGAGAAAGTAGTATTGATAATCTCCTGTGATGTATCACTATCAGCTCCTAATATATCGTTCCAACTTCTATAATCTGATTCAACCCTAGGAGTAGTATCTAAACATAAATCAAAATTAGGTTGTAATGTTTGTCTTAATTTGAAATCCGTATCTGGAACTAAATTTATTCTTTCTACTACTGGAGGAGCTACCTCAGTTGATAACCAACATTTTTGTTTTTTAAGAATAGCTGGTGGTAAAGGTTCGTATAATTTTAATACTATAGATCTCGGAACATCTCTTGTCGCTACATCATCTACTGCCCATCCAGTTGCTACATATACTTGATTCTTTCCGAAGTTTACTACTAGGTCAACCCAAGAACCTATACAAAATGGTATTGATTCAGCTTGGCCTTTGAATTTTTCATAATCGTTATAAAATTTTTGTTGGCCGTCTGGATTTTCTCTTTGAGTAGGAACAATACGTATCTCATCTCTATCAGCGGATATTTCCTGAACATAAAATTGACTTTCAATATTAGGAGCACCAATTCTATCTCTGAAGAAATTGTAAGTTACAGTGAAAGCACCTTTAGTAAAATTTAATTTTTTTAGATTTTCTAAAAGGGTAAGATTAACTGATTGTTCCTTATCTTTATCAAGATCAACCGAAAAATTTTCTACATTATGATCTGAAGATATTAAATTACCAGATATATCATATACGTGCAATTCAACCCTATCACTTGATGCTTTACCAAATTGTGGATTTAATAATTGACCGTTGATCGCTGGTACTAAATCTATATCCTCCGAAGTATAACGTTCAGCCCGTGTCTGACCTCGTAGTGCAATAGGATCGTTTATATTTTGATATTTTAATGGCATAAATTATCGCTTTCCGGATTTTATTCTACCAACTAATGCCGTAGGTGTAGTATCAATAACTTCTCTATATTTTGCCGCGTCGAAAAATCTTTTATTTAATGATATATTTAATTTAGCTTTTTCCTGACCTCTTAATAATATAATACCTAAATCATTTCTTTGTAGATTAGTTTTTAATTTTTGAGATGCAGCATATTGCGGATTGTCCTTATCTATATTTACTGGAAATTCTAATACCTGTTCATCCCAAATATTTTTCATTTCACTTTCTAATTCTCCGCCTATATCATCTCTTATAGCTTGTCTTTTGGCAGACTCTATATTTTGTTCTGTAGGTTCATATTCTTTAGCACATATTTTTACCTCTGGTGGTGCTGGTTCTTCTAGCACGTCGGTAAAATCTTCTTCTTCCTCAATTGGCGGATCTGGTTCATATTCACATTTACCACTATCCTTGTTAGCATTAGGATTCCAATTTAGAGCATTAGGATCAGTACATCCTATAATCTCTACAAAAGGAATTTCTATATCTGCGATTTCATCTCTTAACTTATCAATATGATCAATAAGATCTTGAATATCATCTCCCATATCAGAAGGATCGTCAGGACATGGTTTTTGATTATCTTTCAATATTGCAGTTGGATCAACTGTCCCTATTATAGATACCTGACCTGGAGGAGGTGGCAATACATCTGGTCTTGGTGGTGGTGGTGGATCTGGTCTTGGATCTTTGGATTTAACAGATACTACCGCTTGCTTTGAATCCGATATTATTTTATCAATAGTCCTAGGTGGTGGTGTTGCACCTCCTGTTTCTCTTGATGGTCTAATTACAGGACTTTCACCTTGAGGTCTTGGTCTAGGTGTAGGTCTAGGTGTAGGTCTTGAAATTGCTGGAGATACACTTCTCCCACCATTACGAGTTGGTCCTACAGACGCTCTAGTAGATGTTGGTGGTGGCAATTGAGACGGAGTTGGTCTTCCAACTGGTCTAGCCACTGGTGATGCTGGAAGACTACTTGTTCTTCCTATATTAGATCTTAATGATCTTCCTGATCTATTACTTCTATTTATTGCCATTAGTTATTCACCCTAAAATAAAATCCATTATCATATTCAACATACATTCCATCTGATTGAGTTACATGGAATCTTAACTTATAATATCTTTTCGGTAGAAAGGAATCCATTCTTAAATTAAAATATGATCCATTACTATCACAACTTAATTTTGAACCTGTTGGATCATAAGGAACTATCATATCCTCTGTCAATGCATCTGTAACTGAATAGTATGAATGACTAGGAAGATATTTAGTAGTTTTATAATTAGATTCGGTAGTAAAGGTTCTGGTAGGATATCTTTCTCTTGCTCCTACTCTAATCTTTGCTATTTCTCTTGATGTATATTCATGTTTCAAATTCTTGAGATATATTATATTATCCGTATTTCCTAATGCATCTAATGTACCAGTAGAGAAACTTGAATCATCATAAACGACTTCTAATTTAGGTTGATATATAGTATTAGTTTCTCTCGAAAAGAATTTCAAATTACCATATTGTTTAGCATCAGTCTCTTGAGAACCTGATCTTAATATTATAAATCCTTCATTATCTACTGGAGTAGTATTTGAATAATTTGAACCTGTCCCAATCCATCTATTAACAATAGGAGTAACATCCATTCTAACATCTGCTGATTCATTATTAAAACTTTGTGTTCCATAATACTCATGCCACCATGAACCACCTCCTGATACATTATTATATAATACCTTTGAAGTAGATGGTGCTAAATCAGTTCCAGTTAAATCAGAGGATGCAGAAGTCCATCTAATATCACCTGATGAATTTTGTTCATCATATATTTTATTTCTATATAACCAACTAGCTCCTCTAGTTTGATTATTTGCTCCTCTTCCTGTAAATCTATGAGCAACAGGTTCTTGTAATTTACCTGTTCCCATTTCCCATGATTGAGAAACCGCATAAGATACTAAAGAGTATTGATCCATCAATTCCTGAGGTTCTGCAATATATAAATTAAGATAATATTTTGGATTTAATATATCTCCACTTACAACAGATTTAGATACAGCATTCAGATCGAATTTCATCAATATTCTTGATGTATAAATACCAGCAGATGATGAAGCCTTATTCAGTTCAACAAACTCATCAACACCAGCATTCAAACTTCCTGAAAGTTCGTATATCGTTGTATCTTTTTCTACGTATAATGATCTTATCATAATAATTCCTAAATATTGGTTACTCTTCCTTTGATATCAGATTTTGGATATCTTACTTCAAATATACTTGGATCAAGTGCTGGATAAACTACACCATCTCTTGTTGCCGTTTTTATATCATATACATTGCCAGAATATCCTTGTTCACTATCAAAGAAATTTATTATATTTGCTACCGGCACTGATTGAACTCCCTTAACACTTATTAACATGTTAATTATATCTGATAGTATAATAGGTTCATTTATTTGCCACCTATCAATATTAAAATAATGAATCAATTCATCTATACATTTTAATAATACATCATTTGAATTAAATCCTGGTAAAGTTACTATTTCAAAATCTACTCCAACATTTATAACAAAAGCATCTTTCAATGTTACTGAGTCAGTTAGTATTCTATATGGAGTTATATAATTTTTTAGATTTTCCTTTGTAGCAGCATTGTTAGTAATAAGTTTTTTATTTGCATTATATCCTAATGTATACATATTGATAGCAAGAGGATTATTTAATTTATGTAATTTACTGTGATTATTTAATTGTTCGTCCTGAGTTACAAATACCTTTGCTACTGAACCAAACCTTGAAGGCATGGTCATTGCTCTAATCATATAATCATCTCTAGTCACACATCTATTTTGTGCATTAAAATGTGCCAGAGCATTGTGGCGTATTTCTTCTACCGTCTCACCTTGTCTTCCTCCTTGTGCAGCACCTGGATTTATCAAAGCAATCGAAGCTTTAGTATTATTAAATAAGGTTAAATCCAAACCTGTTCCTGTTGATGAAATTTTCATTGTATCAATTTTAGTAATAGTTTGAGATGATACATTATCCTCTATTCCACCACCATATGTATATTTAACCGTGATAACAGTATTACCTGGAGCTTGGCCATACGTTTGTGTATGCATAAAATTTGTTGGATCTATAGCTTTATTTAATTGGCTAGTTACACCTGGTAATATAGAACCTACATTATTAGGATTAGGTATTAACTCTTCATCAGGTGTTACACTACCACCAGAACCAAATTCAATAATCATTCTACCATCTTCTCTTATTCTTGAGATAAATCTTTTTGAGGTTCTTTTTTGTTTTAACAAATAAGGTGTTTCATTATTATATTGTGTTAATTCTGGATCATTAAATTGATTATTAGTAATTTCCTTATATATTGTATCTTGTGCTAAATAAGGAACCTGGTGGTATTCATTATCATTAGCGTCAGTAACACTTACTATTTCAATAATATTTTTTCTACTTAAAGCTAATTGTAAAAATGGTTTAGCTGTTCCAACGGAAAAAGTTTCCTCTGCTACTTTTCCTGATTCAAACTTTATATTCTTTTTTAATAAATAATAAGTTGCTTCACCAGTCGTATCATCAGTTGTAAAAATAGTAGTGTCAGTTAAATCATTAGATCCTGAATAACTAAAATCAATTGGTTGTTTATTTCTAAATACTGAACCATTCTCTGCTACTACTGATGCACCTGCATCGATAGTCAATGCATATCTATAATCTGGTCTATTAGTATTACCGGCTCCAATTGCTGGTACTGTTTGGAATACATCTACATTTACTGAAGCTGCAGATGTTAATTTAGGGACATATCCTAATGACTGTGCCAATTGAGTAACATTTCTTTTTTCAGTTGCATACGGCAACATGGATTCCTTGAATTGATTATCTATATAATAACTCAATAAGTCCCCAACATAAGCAGATGTTTCTAAAAACATCATACCAGGAGATGATTCATTAAAATCATTAACCGTATTTGGATAATAGGTTTTTGCAAACTCAATTAAATTTTCACGCAAAGATGAAAAATCCTTACCTAAATAATTTATATCCTTTACTATTTTATTGTTAATATCTGGCATAATTTATCCTAATTTACTTCTACTGATGAATCTGAATTAAATGCAAACGTTATAGCTGCTTCACTAAATTTATCAGCTTTAAGTGAAAACGTTATATTTACATCCACTGAATATTCATCTATATTTTTACTATGTCTAACAGCATCTACTTTAGTAAGTGCAATGTAAGGTAACCAATAATTTACAGAATCCACAATTTCTTCTTTTATTCTACCTTCTATTCTATCTGTATTTGGTTCAAATATAAGTCTTCTCAACCCTGTTCCAAAATCAGGTTGCATAAAACGTTCACCCTTTTGGGTTAATAATAAATTCATTAGATTAGTTTTTGCTTGATCTATAGTAGTATAATTCAAAGCAAAATCAGATTGGCCTGGACCAAATGGTAATTTTAATCCTACCGCTAAATCCGGATTTTTATCTAACATTGATGGCATTTATTATTTTCCCTTTTTCTTATTCATAGCTTTCATTAAGTCACTATAATCTCTTGTTAATGCCTTTGCTACATCAGGAGCTACCTCTTGACTTCTTTGCGGTGCACCAGATACATTTGTCTTTGGCATCATTTCAGCTAATGTAGGTTGAGCTTGTTGAGCTTGTTGAGACATGTCTCCATAACCTAACATTGATGCTAATCTATTTCTATCAGGCAAACCAGCTTGAGCTTGTCCTGATGTGAAAGTTTGATTATTCATTGTTGGATATTCTTCTTCTCTTTGAGGCACCATTGAATTGGCTGTCTCATTTAATATATCATTAAGAGTTTGATTTTTAGTATATTGTTTTTTAGGTGATTCCTTTTTTCTTTTTGGTTGTATATTATCCATTAAAGATACACCTCTACTTATTCCATTATGAAAATCATTAGTTGTAGCAGGTTTTTTATTTACCATTTCATTTATAACCTGTCTAACTTCTTTTCTTACTTCGTCTTTGACGATTTTTCTTATAACTTTTGCTAATTTGTTTGTTGTTTCCATGAATACTCCCTCTATATAGTTTGTCTAATATAAATATCAAATAGGTAAAAATATTAAGCTTAATTCGTTAATATCATTTATTCCACACCCGTCCACGGCCACGGTGGTGCTGGTATAAGTGGTGGCGGTGGTGCTGGGTTAGGCATCAATCCTAAATATATTCCAAATATTTGTTTCATATGATTTGCAAATGCAGTTTTTAATTTAGGTGCAATCTTTGCAGCATCCTCTTGTGTAAACGCATCCATAATCTCTACAGCTAATGGCATCGGAGAACCAGGAAATATTTGTATTACACCAACTGTTGGTAATACATCTGGAAGGTGTGGTGGTAATGGATTATATTGAGCAGATGCCCATGCTGCTACCACTGCATTAGCCGCTACCATATATGGTGCTATCGATAAATCTACAGGAGATTGATGCATCTGTGCAAAGCAAGCAGCAAAACCAGCTTCCACTGTTGGTATAACTACTGTCCCTCCTGTTAATAAATTTCCCTTACCTACTATCGTTGCAGTTTTAAGTGCCTTATCATATGCACTAGCTATTTGAGCTGCTGTATCAGCACCAGTGCTGGTTTGATCTCCACCTTCTGCAAAGTTGTTAAACCAATTATTTAATTGTCCTTCGAATACTGGCCATAGTGCGGGCATATAAATCTCCTATGGTTGAACGTAAACTGTCTGACTATATTGCGTAGGAATATCAGCTTTAAGTGCTGCAAGATCTGATTGCTGTTGTGCATATTGAGGTGATTGAACTGGTGGTCCAGAAGGTCCACATGGAGTAGGATGTATTTCTGATTGTAGTGTAGTAAGCATAGCATCTACAATATCACAAAATCTAGCTTTCCATGAATCATCTACATCGCCCATAACCAATGGATGACCTGCTGTGCTTCCAACTGTAGGCGAACCACCTTGTGCTGAATCTTGTTCTACTCCTATATAAATCAACGGACATTCTAATTCAAACTTTTCAGTCGCATTAAGATAAACGGATGGAGTATCTACTAAAAATTCACTACCTGCATCGAATGTCATATCCGTTTCTGTAGTCAATCCTATTCCTCCTCCACCAAAAATATATGTTCCAGCTTCTCTACTATTGAATACTAATCTATTTGATGTTAATAATATCTGTCCTTGTTTTTCTCCTTCACCATCTATTAAATCATCTGTAGTTGGTGCTGTAAGATCTTCACCTACAGTATTAGTTCCTGCTTCAAAAGATAAAGCATCATATTTTGTGGAACCAAATGTAAGAGGTACTGTCTGACCTCTCGTCATCCATATAGTAGATGATTCTTTATCTGGATGTTCTACTACATGATCCCCACCATCCTCTAAATCCTGATCCTGGCCATTACGGATAATTGTAATAGGTTCTGCTGGATCATCCGTAGAAGGATCTGACCATGTATTTTCTGGTTCACCTTTTACTGCTGATCCAAATCTAATTGATTGACCAAATCTACCTTCAAAGGTTATGTCTCCTTCATATGGTTGTATAGGTCTTATTTTAGCTTGTTCCTTAAATGTATCCCCAAATTCAATACCATCTTCATCTCCAGTCTTATTAGGATTACCAAATCCAGCATCTTTATATTTTTCTATTAAAGCAGTATCTAATGATTCATCTGCTTTGGGGTTAGGTATACTTAAAAATGGTAATGCGTTGTGATGCACTGATCCCCATAAATTTATTCTATTAGAATAATATAATACTTCTGATTCTGATGATTCTACTGCATGTTTATTTACGAAATTTGTGACTAACACTATTTCATGCTTGACAGGATAATGTTTAATATGAGTATCCAAAGGAACGGCAAATGGTAATCTTTCTTCATCAGCTACATTTGAATCGGTAAATACTCTTCTTACCTTTATCATTCCAATTTGTTCAGCTGGATCTTCAATATCTGAATCATATAGATCGTGAGTATCATTAAGGATAATATCAACAACCTCCGCAGGTTCTATCTGAAAAAATTCTTCAGATACACCATTCTTCTTAACATCATTTTTAGTTTGTAACCCTTGATCTAATGAGTTAGGAGAATTTTGATTTTGATTCCCCCTTCTATTTTTCTTTCTTTTGAACATTGAGTGACTCCGATGTTTTTGACTTTGCTTTAGTTACTGATTTTTCTACCTGATCCATTTCTTCTAATGTATCAAGTAATTGTTTTTTCTCTTCCTCAGAAATAGTAAATTCACCTCCATCATCCTTATTACCATTAGCTATCATACGTTGAACCACTGCAGTTAATTTAACTATAAGCTCATCATTTTTTACACCTATTTCTAAATAATCTTTAATTAAAGGAACTATAATAGTAGCATCACCTATATTCTGCATTAAAGGTTTTAATTCAGATATAAGTAAGTTAATTTGGGCTTCTTTCTTTTTGGATGTATTATAAATGTCTTCAGCCAAATGTGCGAAGGATGTGCCCTTAAATATTTCGGTATCCTTATCCATATAATATAAATATTAGAAATGTTTAGATTTACTTACAGATGACGTCATAGGAATATTAGATCTATACTTCGCATACATTTCAATATATTCCCTTTTCATTTCCTTAACTACTTTTGTAATATATTGAGTCTTTACACCAGTCATTTCTCTAATCATAATATATAAAGCTTTCTTATTAAAGATTTCTATATTTTCTCTACGTCTAAATAATTCTACAATGGCTGCTGCTACTGCTAAATCTTTCTTGCGGGTGAATTTAGTGGCCAAATGATAATCCCAATAATCCACCATTAGATCCATAAAATCCTTTTGAGAATCTTTTATTTCTTGTCTAACGACCTCACCTACTATATCTCTTTTATGATCAACCACCTCTAATTTTGCACGCTTAATCATTTTTTTATAATTTTCCTGGCTATTAAAAATTAAATAGTTTTTAGCTACTATACTAAAATAGGAAAATGCTCTACCTTTATCTGGAGTATATTTATCTATTTTTTCTATTAGATATGCTATCACTTCATTTTGAATATCAGAATAACCTCCAGGCAAATTGTAAAACTTAAATGTATGAATTATGTTTTCTGCTAATTTAAGAAATGCTTTATGTATATATTTTGTATAAATAACATCTCTTTTCATTTTGTTAGATTCGTTATTATACGCAATAACCGCTTGCTCGGTTATTATATTAAAATAGTAATTTTTTGTAGCTTTGCGGCCTCGTTTTGGTTTTGGATTTTTTTGTTCTTCTTCATATTCAACCAACCATTTATTAAATGCATTTACATCGAAAATATTTTCTGTCATTAGTCATTTCCCAGAGAGTTTAATTCGTTAATAATATTTTTTAATTCTTTGAAAAAATAACCTACTTCATCATCAGAACTAAATGAACCATTCTTATCTATTGTCTTTATACGTTGATTCATTTCAGTAATCGCTTTTGAAAATCTACTTACCCATGATTCCAAATTTTCAACATACTCTTCACTTTGTTCATAATTTTTTAATAAATTATAATTAGCAAATAGAGATCCAATCAATGCTATTGATAATAATATAATTGCTATAATCATCCGAATAACTCATCAAATAATTTACTAGCATCAGATCCAGTATTCAATGCTGACTTTGGTTTAGATTTTGTTACAGTCGGTTTTGGTTTTGAAGTGTTGGTTTTTGATTCCATTTTAGGAATATGTTCCATCATCTTCTCCTTAGATACATCCTTCAATGTTCTTACATCTTGAAATGCATTTTTTCCAAATTTCCACCTTTCATATTCTACACGCGAAGCCATCATATCAGCTTGGTGTAATACATAAGGTAAATTGATTTGCATTCTAGTATCTGGATTAAAACTTGCTAGATATGATCTATTAGAATCATCATACATACCATCATGTAATTTAATTCCTAAAAATTCATTCCAGGAATATTTTATTCCAAATTGATTTAATAAAAATAAACTTCTATCTGGAACTAATGCGAATGGTGTTTCTGGATTGGCTTTATATAACTGGCCTTGATTCTTTCTATGCCATTCACTTGGATTAGGAATATATGCATCAGTATTCATATCTCCTACTTTACCTAGATCATGATTTAATGCACTAAACATAAGTTCCTCTATTGTATAATTATCCATATGACCACCAGCAGTAGTCCAACTATTATACAATTCAAAGGATATATCCATCACTCTTAATACATGATCTACATATCCACCTACAAAACAATTATGGAAATGTTCTCTAGAACTTGCTGGTGCGAACATCATTCTATCTGCAAAATGATTATACATTTCATGGAGCTTATCTTTACGTTCTCCATCGAATTGATGATCTATTCTACCTAATAAATCTTCCCAATTTTGTTTAATTTGTTTTTCGTCTAAATTCATTTATATATATTTTAAGTTACAATTACGTCAATGACACCCAATTTCAATGCCTCTTTAGAGGTAAGATACATATCAGTTTTGATATTAGCATCCCAAAATTTTCTATCTTTTTGTGTCTTTATTTCAAGTATTTCATTAGCCATATTATTAAGATAATCAAAATATTTTCCTGCTGCTTTAACATCAGATTGTTTACCTGAAGCCATTGATGATCCTTCATGTAACATAATAGTGCTTCTTCTACTAGCCATTCTTCTACCTGTTCCTGCAGCTAATATAACCGCAGCGGCTGATAAAGCTTTACCTCTACATATAGTATTTACCTTAACACCCATATTTTTATCAAGACTTTCTATATAGTCTATAATACCAAACATTTCAAATACATCACCGCCGTTACTATCAATTACTAAATTAAGCGGTTCAGATTCTTTATCCGTTCCTTTATGATATTTCATGATTGTCCTGCATCTAGACATAAAATCATACAGAGCATAATCTTCTATCTCTCCGCAAAGATATATTACTCTATCCTCTACATCAACTGCAAATTCAATTTCACGATAAAGATATTTTTTATAATCTATTATCTTTTTCGTTTTACTATTTTCAGGAATTTCAAATTCATTGACCTCAGATTCTCTACCTCTGATTTCTTCTTCCTGATATTCTTCGCCATATAAATTATCCGACATGCTATCCCTTTAATATTTGTTTTATATTATCTACCTCAGGGCTTTTTGATCCAAATGCTTCTTCTACACTTTTACTGCTATAACCCAACGCACATGCTAATCTTTTACATATTAACTTGAAGTCATGGACATCCAAATTTTCTCTTACATCCATTTCTATTTTCTGTGCTTCTTTAGAATACGTTCCTCTTGTATATATTATCTTATCCATTACAATACCTGATTATCATCTATTCGCTGTGCTCGTAACAATGTTACTACTACATATATAATATTAAATCCTATCATCATCATAAATGATTCAAATAAAGATAATGCGCTAGATCCAAATATAGGACTAACTACATAATTCCAAACTATCCATAAAGGTAATGAATAAAAGAACCAAAATAATAATACCAATAGACATACTATTGTTAAAGCTACTGATAATGTTATAAATTCCCTCATGAATATATTAAATATACTAAATTTTTTCCACATATCCAAATTATTTGGTTTTTATCTTTTTCTTCCTAGATGTGCTTAAATATTTTCTGTTGATTTTATTTATTTGAGTCTGTATAACCTTTTTATCCTTTTTTAATTTTGCTTTGGATAATTTCTTTTTAAGATCAAATAATTTAGACATATCTGTTCTTTTTTCTGCCTCGCGTTCGCGTTTGGTTTTTCTTTTCTTCTTTTTAACCTTTACTTTTGTAGGTTTCAAAGTTCCTTTTAATTCTGGTTGTTCTACACCTTTATGGTATACTGTTCCATCCTTATCTACATATTCATTCATCCACTGCCAACCAGGTGGTCTTCCGGTTGGTTTATATCTAGGTGATATTTTAGGAGCATCAACAATTCTATTTACACAACAGTGACACAATACTGCATCCGTATCTGGTCCTACTGCTACATAGTTAGTACATAATCTACCTGACCAATATTTACCGTCTGGAACTGAATTCCGGCATATCATATATCTAATACCATCTTCGGTAAATGATTTATATTCTATTTTACTTTTCTTCTTGACCATAACTTATATATTAAATATACAAAAAAATAATAATATAACCAAATAATATTATAGATTTATACGTTAGTCCAGTTTTTTATATGTCCAGGCGGCTTACCTTTCTTTTTGGTTCTTTTTTTAGAAGTGCCTCTACGGGTTACTCCTGATTCTATTTTAGAAGTGCCATGATAAAATTTATGTTCATCATCATTATTTTCCGCCTTAGGTGTTTCTTTAATAGAATCAATTTCTTTTATTTCTTCTTTGGTTTCTCTTTTCTTACCTAATGTAATTGGTTTCTTTTCTTTTTCTTCCTCTTCTAAAACCTCGATAAATGTATCTAAACCTTTAGCTAAAGCTTTTCCTTCGTTCTCTTCCTTTTCTGGAATCCATATTTCTTCCTCTAATTCCATATTAGGTAGATCCTTGGATTTTAGTTTATCCTGATTTTCTTTAACCCGTTGTTTTAATTCCTCAGATGGTTTATCCTTCTCAAACGCATCCTTAATTTCATCCATTGTATAAGGTGTATTAAATTTCAATCCGGGAGGCACGGACATTACTATATCAGAATCTTTTTTTTTAATCTGTGCAAATGCCATATTGGCTGAAACTACTAATGCAATTGCTAATGGATCAAATACAAATATAATCATTAGTAAGAACCAATTTACTACCTGACCCATTGGGTATCCTGTTGTCTCTGCAAGATATTTTAATGGTCCTAATTCTCTTTCTGCTTCATTATTTATTTCCTTATCTAATAAAGCCATATCAGTAACAGATATTGAATCTAATATAGCTTCTAATTTTAGATTTATATTATCCCTATCTTCAATTGTGCTTTTTAATTCAGCTTGTAATGCTCTTCTGGTAGAACTAGAAGTGGTTGTGATTACTTGTTCAGCTTCTTTATCATAATATGAAACTGAGGTTGGATTGGATAATGATATTCTCAATTCGGAAATCGATTTGTTTAGTTGAGTCTTTTCTAATGTAAGATCTGCCTTCTGTTCCTCGAATCTAATTTGCTTTTGATTTACTATAGCTAATGATTTATCCAACAATTCGGATTTAGTAGCTGTCTCTTGATATGCTCCTGATAGAAATCCATATATACCACCAGATGTAATTACCATTAAAATAAAACAGGCTATCAATAGATAACCTTTAAGAATTTTATTTATAGTATCCCAATATTGATATAATAGAGATGCTACAACCAATTTAGCAAATTCTAATGAACCTGCCATAATGATCACCTCAAATGAAGCTCCTGCGAATAGATGACTTAATCCAAATACTGAATAGAATGCTGCACTACCAGATACCGCTAATGCCGCTAGTGCTATTAGAAATGGAAAGAGTCTCTTTTTCATATTTAATCTTCAAGTTCTAGTAATTCTTCTGTTGCTTCTATCTTAGTTGTTACTGCTGATAATGCTGCAACAGTTTCAGCTGCTGACAATTGACCGCCTTCTAACTGGTGCGATATATGTTCTACTAAATTTTTTAATGCCTCGAGCTGGTTTAATAATTGTTGTTTGTATTTCATGTCGTGTCCCTTTATTATTATATATTATAAATATTATATAATATAATATTATTATACTTTTATCCTATTCGTTAATAGTAAATATACAGAAAATATCAATAGGATCCAAATATTTTACAGATTATTTTTATTTTTTTATAAAATTTTAGCTTCTTCTATTTTTTCACAGAATAAAAATGCTCCATCCTTATGAAATACCTTAGAAATAGTTTTATTTTGATCTCTTAACCATTCAGCCCAAACTTTTATCATTCCATTAACATTATCAGAATTGATATTATAATGTTGTGGATGCATTTGATTTTCAGGAATGGCTCTATGAATTATATATAATGTATCTTTGTGATTCCAAATTCGGTGTTTAATATTCATAACGTATTGACTGCGAGTCAGCTTTTTATTGTTTTTCTATAACCTTTTTAACGTCTTTGTCTATACCATATTTGCATTTAACCCAAGCTCGTTCATGAAGATAGTATAGAACGAATTTTGTAATAAGTTCTAATGCTCCTATCTTTAATCCTACTAATGGACTACCAGTTATAATCCATCCTAAGGCCATTGTATCCAATGTCCCAACGATTCTCCAACTGAAAGTTTTTAATAAGCTTCTGCTTTTACTTGCAAACATCATAATAGACTCTACTTAATAGTTATACTTTTTGGTGTTGCCTCTTTTGTAAATGGAATGAAGATAGACAACAAACCCTTATCCATTGTTGCTGAAATTTTCTTAAGGTCGCATTTTGGAGAAATCTTCCAACCTAGGTTAAAAGCTCTTCTTGCGATTCCCTTATGAACATAATCAAACTCGGTTGGAGCATCAGCCTCTCCTCGTTCATAAATAACCTTTAGCGTGTTATCTGTGGTTTCAATTTCGATGTCTTTCTTATCAATCCCTACCGCTGCGATTTCAATAATCAAACCTGCATCAGTTGTAGCAATATCAACTGGATAGTTTGGCTTTGAATCTACGTGAGATTGAAATGTTGTATTAGTATCGAAAAAGTTTCTGAATAGTAAGTCTGTTGGAAACAGACGATCGTGTAAAAATAAATTTCCCATAATAAATCTCCTTAGATAATTTAATGTTAATAAATAATTCGTAACTTGCTGACCCGCAGTGTCAATATGTTACTTTAATATAAATATACAAAAAATAATTTTAACATCCAAATTTAATAATGAAAAATAGGTGAGGTATTTATAGGTGGAATATATACGTTACCTGATAATAGTAATGTGGGTGGATCCGTACAACAAGTTCCATTACTCCAACCTCCAGTTACACAATCATCTAATACCTCCATTGATATAGATAATTGATCTGGAGTGCATGTAGGTCCAACCGTAACTTGAAAACTAACTGTGAATGGTCCAGTAGAACTCGTTCCCCAACCAGCATTACCTGAATTAACAAATCTCCATCCTGGACCGAAATTATAACCACCAGGATATGTATGTTGTAAATCCCATATCCAATTACCTGCTGATCCAGCTGGATTACCGGGTGCTGTAATTGGTGTTAGATTAGTAAATCCAGGAC
>MDSZ01129615.1_pt1 | contig 31816 bp, 20 predicted proteins | sample 811201 | NCBI WGS metagenome assembly MDSZ01 (sample SAMN05326647, study PRJNA326480) | marine metagenome | isolation source: seawater | place: Indian Ocean: North | collected 2010 | reverse complement strand
GTGCAGGATGTCGATCACTTCAGGAAAGGCCATTTCATCAGGTTCCCCGACCCCCATGTCGATGATTTCCGCCCCCGGGTTGGCATCCAAAGCAGCCTTCTTGGCACGCTTGATTTTCTCAAATTTATAGATTGCCGTGGTTTTACCATACTGGTTGCCACCAATGCGCTCAGCGAAAAGATTCTGGATGTAGGTTTCTTCTGCCATATGATCTCAAGTCCTGATGTTGCCTTCACCGCGAAGGGGTGGTGAAAATAGTCCAAAGCAGGCAGTTCATCAAGCATCGACTGGAATTCATCGCATGACAACCTTCCCAGTCATTCTCCATGTGGACATGGATGCCTTTTTTGCCTCCGTAGAGCAAAGAGACCATCCAGAGCTGCGGGGAAAACCGGTGGTCGTTGGCGCTTCACCCGAACGTCGCGGAGTGGTTTGCGCAGCCAGCTACGAGGCACGGCGCTTTGGCATCCATTCCGCCATGCCTTCCAAAGCCGCCCTCAAACGCTGCCCACAAGCCCTTTTTGTTCCCCCTGACATGCAGCGTTATCGAAGGGAATCCAACAGGATCATGGATCTGCTCTCTTCGTTTGCCGACCAGATGGAGCAAGTTTCCGTCGATGAAGCTTATCTGGATATCAGTCTGAAATGTCAGTCTGAAGATCACGACACCTCCCTGAGGCATGCTTTGGCACAGGCCCGGGCCATCAAGCAAGGTGTGCTCGAGGAATGCCAACTGACCATCAGCGTGGGCATTGCCGGAAACAAACTCATGGCAAAGATAGCCAGTGACTACGACAAACCCGACGGCCTCATTTTGATACCGGAAACCGACAAGGTCGCTTTTTTGGCAGCGCTCCCCATCCGACGCCTGCCCGGCATCGGACAGGTCACCGAGCAGGCCCTTCGACAAGCGGGCATCCAGCGCATCGCACAGCTTCAAAGGCTCGCCACCCAGATAAAGGGGGTGAGCTCAAATCACTTGAAACAGATTCAGGAACTGGCCATGGGTGTGGATCATCGTCGCGTCGAGCAAAACGAGGTGATCAAGTCCATGAGCAGTGAAACCACCTTTGACGAGGATACTCAGGATCGTCAACGGATCAGCCAATGCCTCAGGGAACAGGCTGAAGAACTGGCCGGCAAGCTGAGACAAAGAAAACTTCATGCCCAGGGCATTCAGGTCAAGGTCCGGTACAGCGACTTCAAGACACTTTCCAGGCAAACGACCTTGACCGACCCGACTCAGGAGAAAGAACTCATCTACAAGACTGTCTGCTGGCTCTTGGCCAGGGAAGGCCTGATCTCCCGGCCACTGCGACTGATAGGAACCGGACTCCATGCCTTCTCGGAACAGCCCCATTTACAGCTGGCGCTGCCCTTCCCACCCGCGCCCTAAGCTTCCAGCCTGGATATCTCTAGGGCTCAGCGACCAATACCGCATCCCCATGAATCATCGGATGAGCGGCATTTCGCGACTCATCATACAGCCAATGGACCCGCATGTCGTCCATGTTGAGCAACAAATGGGTTGATCGATCCGGCAGATGACGACGCGTCACCGGATAGGTCATACGAGTGTATCGCTCGACACTGGAGATCCGGATGCCATCCAGTTTTCCCGCAAAGAAGCGGTTCCCCGGCTGGCTTTCTCGGGAATTGGCACCGATGGTCCAATCGCCCGTGCCCCATGCTGCTTTACCCGGCCAGGCAAAGACATCGTACCGCTTTCCATCAAGAAAGAAGGTCAGATTTCCAGACGTGACTTGAACAGCCAGATGGCACCACCTTTGCTGAGGCAACGGACCAAGCATTTGAGCATGCACCTCGTGGGCCTTTCCTTGCTGGTCGTGAAGTCGCAATATGGGAACCCCTTCCATCAGACCCAGCCGAATGCCCTCTTGGTTGATGATGTTGGAAATCAGGGTTGCCTGCTGCGCCGGACGCTGACACCAGACATGAGCCTCCAAGGTCATGACATCACCTCTCACAGGTAACTGGTCGTCGGAAATCACCAAGGAGTCATTCACGCCATCCAGGAACAAAACCGATTCCAAACCTGGAATGGAAGGCGCTGCCAAATCGATCTGAAAGGGAATCTCAACGGTTTTAGGGAGCAAGGTAAAGGAATGCTTCGGGTCATCGAGTAACGTCCATTCAAGCACACACTGGGGTGCACGCCAGGCAAGATCCAGGGAATCACGCCATCTGAAGACCCGTAGCAGACATTCCACCTCACTTTTTGGAGCAATCATCCGTTCCATTCGAGCTGGTGAAAAAATCCATCGGGAATCATCGCTCTGGAAAGTCATGGTTGCTTTTGTGGGTTTATCCAGAGGATTGGCCATTCGCAGCCGAATGACTCCATCCGCACTCCCATCGGATTTCATCTCAAATCGGGGATGGAACCGGGGCAACACCGAGTCCAGTTCCCGCACGGCCTGACTGACCTCACCTGTGACCGCACGAACATCCATCGTGCGTCCTACCGGCAGGGCTGCAAGGCTGACCCGGTCTTCCCGCACCGTCACCATGTGAAAGTGATGCAGATAACCCGCTGAAGGCGACCTCCCATTCTGGGAGCCACCGGTTGTGGCGAGGGTCACGTATTCGATGCCGTCCCGAACACCTTCATGGCGCATCCGATGAATGTGACCGGCAAAAACCGCCCGCACATTGCCTGCCTCCACCAGGGCATCGTGCACCTTTCCCCAGTCCTCTCCATACCCTCCTCCCAGCCAACGGGGATGATGCAGGAAGACAAACACATGCCGGGCACCAGAAGACTCGGTCAACGTTTCTTTGAGCCATTCGAATTGTTTTTGACTCATGCGCTGCGATTCGGGCCTTCCGGTTGCTTTTTCACCGGTCTGCGGATTGCCTTCGTCTGAATAGAGAACAATGAGCCAACATTGCTTGTGCTCAAAGGCATACCAGAGAGGCCCGAAGTGTTGTTCATAATTCGACTCATGCTCACCAGGTGGAGCATTCTCTCCTCGCCAGTAAATATCGTGGTTGCCGGCGACAGGAAACCAGGGCATGTGCAGCTCTTCCATGATGTTGCGGTATTCCCGCATTTGCATCAGCCATTCCAATTGACCCCCATAGCCCTGAATCATGTCCCCGACGGTCATGACCAGGTCCGGATCCAGCAGATTGATTTCATCGACTGCCTTGGCAAGAATCCTCACCCCTTCAGCAGGTCCTCCGGTGCGATCTCCCAGAACGGCAAAGCTGAAGGGTTCATCTGCAGGAGGTAGTGTTAGGCTCTTGGCGCTACGGTTGCTCAGAAAGCGGGCTGGGTCCACTTCCTGGGCATGCATCGGGCTAACCCATGGCGCCAGGAAAGACAGAACACCTACGAGTCGGAGACAACCTGCCGAGAGATGGTAAAGTCTAGGGTGCATGGTGGCATTCATGATCTTCTCGCTTCATTGGAATAAAACACAAACAGGCCCAAATGGCCACGCGAATGACACGCCCTCCACCAAGCATCAAGTAGGCCGGGTGGAATGACCTGGGTTCTGGACATGATAGCGGGCCAGAGAACGATAGCGAGACACAATCAGCAAACAGGCACCGAAGGCAAGCAGCATACCCAATCCAAAAACGGGTCGGAGACTGTTTCCCGTTTGTTGGGTCAGCACCCCGGCCAGATAGTTGGAAAGCATGGGACCCACACCAGAACCGAAGACCACCAGAAGCGTTTGAGCTGTGGCTCGGACCTCCTTGCCCGCCATCATGTTGACCAGAATGCTTGCGACAATATGGAAAAAAACAATCACCATGCCTGCGAGAAGATAGCTCAGCGACAGCATCCACGGGTTGTTGGAAACATAGTAGACCAGGTGCCGGGCAAAGAGACAAACGCACCCCATGAGCAGGGTGGTCGCGAACCCCCAACGCCTCAGATAGTTTCTCAAAAAGGGAAAAAGCATGATCTCAAGAATGACCCCGATGCATTGGATAGGCCCGATCCATGCCTGGTCAATGCCACTAGTTCGCAAATAAGGGGGGCCGTAGTAGACGACAAAGGAAAACGATGCCGAGACCAGAAAAAAGGCCGCAAGCAGCACCAGATAATCGGTTTGTCGGAACAAGGTTTTCAATGCCATCCAATAGGCCGTGGAAGCTTGTGAGCGATCGGGTGGTGACGGGTTTACCCTTCGAGGGAGCAGTAGCGTGGAGCAAGCCGTCAAAAGACAGGACACCATCCCCACCTTGAGAACGAATTGAAGGGAAGCATTCGGATGATACAACAACCAGGCAAAGACCACCAGGGAGGGAAGAATCCACCCGACCGAGCCCCAGGCACGAACCGCCCCGAATTGTTCCTTGGGCTGGGTCAGATACTGAAAGCTCAACGCGTTGATGAGAGTGAACGTCGGGTGATAAAACGAATAGAAAAAAACAAAGCTCAGCATCAACCCGCCATACTCGGTCTGACTCTGCATCCACCACATGGAGACCCCAGCCATCCCATTGAGAAAGAAAAACATCCACTCGATCGGCAGATAGCGGTCGGCAATCATGCCCCACAAAAAGGGAAAAACGAGAAAGGTGGTCGAGGCGACCGAAAAAATCAGACTGATCTCTGAAAAACTCAATCCCTTTTCTTCCAACCACATGGACATGAATGGAAGCACGGCACCCCCGACGGCAAATTGCAAAGTCATGACCAGGAAAAGGGAAAAAGGAATTCCCTTGAGGTTGGAGGCTTCGCGAGTCATGTCAAATGATCTGCAGAGGAGACTCCGGAAGAGCGTCCAGAAAACGTTGCCCGTATTTTTTAAGCAACACCCGATTGTCAAGAATGGCCACAAGCCCTCGATCCTCCTTGGTCCGTATCAAGCGGCCAATCCCCTGACGAAACTTCAGGATGGCCTCCGGAAGGGACGACTCCATGAACCCATCCCCACCCCGGGCAGCAATCCGCTCAAGGCGAGCCTCCACCAACGGGTGATCAGGCACCTGAAAAGGTAATCGCGTAATGATGACATTGCGGAGCGCGTCCCCGGGAACATCGACGCCCTGCCAGAAACTGTCTGCACCAAAAAGAACGGCATTCTTATCCTGTTTGAATCGCTCCAACATCGTCGACCTCGGGAGTCCTGATCCTTGAACGTATAGGGTGATGTTCTGCGATTCAAAAAACGGCAACATGTTTTCAGCGGTCTCCTTGAGCACCCGCAGACTGGTAAAGAGCACGAAGGCTCCACCTTGGGTTTGTCGGATGAAATGCTCAATCCATTCTTGCAGCGAAACCTGATGACCTTCATGCCTTGGGTCGAGCATTTTGGAGACCACGTAGCACTTGGTTTGCTTTTGAAAGTCAAAGGGGGATCCCTGCTGCATGGTGCGCAATCCCTGGGCCCCGACTTTGGCCACAAAAAAAGCCATGCCTTCCTCTTCCCGAGTCGCGCGCGAAGATGATGCATCAGCTTGTTCCTGACGCTTCCCCATCACTGAAAGCGTGGCGCTGGTCATCACCATCGATGTCCCACTTTCAAAAAGACGATGCCGTAAAAAAGGTGCCACATCCACAGGTGCCGCATGCAGGCCAAGACTTTGGCCGTGACGTCCGGTGCGCTCCACCCAATAGACATAGGGGTGATACTCCTGGGTCAGAAAGAGCGTGAGGGTCTCCTGGAGGTCACCCACTCGCCTTTGACACTCCTGGAGTTCCTGGGCCATTTCGCGATCTTCAGAAGCTTGAATCAACTCACTGAGGGAGGACCTCAATCTTTTAAGCGGTAAGGAGAGGCTATCCTCCACCAGATCAGGTCTTCGTATCCGCAATTCCTTCCAGCCTGCTCGGCTTTTCCAGGAGGAAGGCCTTCCATCCTTTCCGTTCACGCCCTGATTCTGGTGGATCGATTCACAGGCCTGTTCGACCTTTTCAAAAAATTCGTTGGATGCCTCATGGGCTTCGCTGACCTGCTGAACCATCTTCCCTTTCTTGAGCAGGGAAAGCAGTCCTTTCTGGCTCCTGGGGTTCCACAATTTATTGAGGGCAAAGCTCACCTGACCGCTGGAGAGGCTCAGTCCGATGTGTCTGGAAGCCACCTGTTCCATGGTGTGTGCTTCATCGAAGACAACAAAATCATTCTTGAAGAGCACCCCGCCTTGCCCGGGCTCATCCACCGTGTTGAGCAAGGTAAAGAAAAGGGTATGGTTGAGAACCAGCACATCGGCCGAGAGAATCCGCTGACGAGCCTTTTGAAAAAAACACGGCGGATGCGTCTGCGAGAAGTCCGATTTAGGGCCGCATGATTTGGGGGAGCACAAACCTCGCTCGGAACAGACCTGTGACCAGACGTTGGGGCTCGGGGCCTGATCCAAATCAGACAAACTCCCGTCGTTGGTGGTTCTGGACCACTCAAGCAGTTGTTGAAGTTCGGCACTCTCAGGCGTGGTAAAAAGACCGTCAGACATGCGGCATGCCTTTTCGAGGCGTTTGGTGCACAGATAATTCTGGCGACCCTTGAGCATCGTATAGGAAAAACTCACCGGAAGGATCGCCTGGAGCATGGGCAGGTCCTTCTCTACCAGCTGCTCCTGCAAGTTGATGGTGTGCGTACTGATGATGGCTTTTTTACCTGCCTTGGCAGCGAAGAGGATGGATGGAATCAGATAGGCAAGGCTTTTACCCACGCCAGTCCCCGCCTCCACAATGAGATGTTCGCCGTGAATCAGGGATTCAGCGACCGCGCGGGCCATGGCTTGCTGCTGGGGGCGGTATTCGAAGTTTCGGGCCTTGGATAGCAGTCCGCCTTCGGAAAAAACGGCATCCACTTCCTCTATCAGTGATTCGTGGGGGATATCCGCCGGCTCAAATTCTGTTGCCCTGATCATGACTTTAAACCCTGTGCGACTTCGGGTCAGCCCAGATCCGGAAGCCGATCGGTTATCGACTGTTGGGCGAGGTTTTTGACCAGCTTGTGCGCGGGCAAGACCCCTCGCCACAACACGTTGGGGTAGATGACTGAATGCCGCCCCAGCACACTCCCCGGACTGACCACTGCATTGCAACCAATTTCCACGTGATCGCCAATAATCGCCCCCAATTTCATCAAACCCGTTTCCACCTTTTGACCATGAGTCGCCTCAGCATCGATGCGAATGACACCATTGTTCCATTTCACATTCGAAATCTTGGCGCCCGCGCCCAAATGCGAGCAAAAGCCAAAAATAGCATCTCCCGCATAATTCATGTGAGGAACCATCACCTGATTGAAGAGCAGGCATTGCTTGAGTTCGGTGCCATGCCCGACCACACACTCATCCCCCACGATCACGTTGGAGCGGATGTAGGCACCATGCCGGATCTGGCAATTGCGGCCAATGACCGCAGGCCCGAGAATGACAGCTCCCGCTTCAATGCGAGTCCCCTCTCCAATCGATACGTTTTCCCCCACAAAGGCGGCAAGACGAGTGTCTACCGAAGGGTCGACATGAAATGAGATGGCTGAAAGATAATCCTCCAGCTTCTTGAGGGCATCCCAAGGCATTCCACACGCATCGAATAATGAAGCATGAGCCGTCTGCTCAAGATTCAAGTAGTCTTCGATGCGAAACATGGGGCGATACTAAATTTCCCTAGATAGTTTAAAAGGACATTCTCGCAAAGGACGATGCAAAGGAAATCCTGCAGCTGTTCCACCGACCCTGACGCATGCCTCCACCTGAGAATCCTCATCCGATGAAACGATTCATTCCCTTGGGAACAAAAAACTTGGGAGACGGGGATCCTCCAAGCAGTCCGTTTAGTTCGTATCCGTGGTGGTATTGGCAGCGAAATTGCTTTAGAAGTCTCGTTTTTGGTGGATATCACGCTTTTGAAGACAAAGTATGTTAACAGTTTTTTCGTCTCCCTCATCGTTGCGGTCTGACTTGGTCAAGCTGGCAGCGAGACCTCTCACTCTGAGGCTTTCCAAAAGGAATGGTACTGCCACGTTGATACTTTTTTTCTTGGTTCTGCCCCAAATCCTGATGCTCGCAGCAACGGAAGCATCCTGGCAAACCAGACAAGCCTTGCCGATGGAAGAGCAAGTTGAGGAACTTGAGCCACCCTTCCTGCTGACTCAAACCGGTTCAGCTTCGATCCCAATCAACGCCTCCTTTGAATTGTTCGTCGAGGCTTCGGGGAGTGAACCGCTGCATTATCAGTGGTTTTTCAATGAGGTTCCCATCGAAGATGCACAGACAACCAAGTTGTTCTTTGAAACTTTTCAAGCAGAGCAGGTCGGGCACTATCATATCACCGTCTCCAACGCCGCAGGTATCACCCAAAGCGCTCCGATGACCCTTTCACTCAATCCTTCGCTGACCCCTGAGCAGATCTTGATTGATTGGGACGCAAAATATGAAAGTGATGAAGGGTCCAACGTTTTCCCAGTTAAAGCCTTTCACGACGGACTGGGTGGAAGCTTGTCGGCAGGCACTTTCTATTCAAAGGAAGACCAGAAATCTCGCTTCCTGATTGCCACGCACGATGCGGGAGGGACATTGAAAAAAGCTTCGTTTCCAAGCTACTCCGATCTTAGCCGCGAACAAGCCCTGGCAGCCATGACTCTTTCCAATGGCTGGATCGTTGTGGGTGGCAGGAGCCGGCTCCCACTGGATGGCGACCCGGCAGTCGATCCAAAGCCTATCGAGTTTCCTTTCCTGGTAGCCGTCAATACCCAGGGGGAAGAAAAGTGGAGGCATGCGTCACCCGCATTACGGGATGGTGCCTTCGATACCTTTCAATGGCTGGATCTACGCCAAGGTCCCGGGGACAGCCTCTTTCTTCTCGGGCAGGCCACTCGAGGTGACGAAGACCGCTTTTTCATGGAAAGGATGGATGTTCCCGGTGGGCAGTCCTCCTGGTTCCGCTGGTTGGATTCAGAGCAAAGCGAAAACAGTCCATGGACACCAAATGGATTGGGAGTCCACTCGCAGGGAAGGCTGTATCTTTCCAGCACCCGCGCCGATGATGCGGGAGTTCTCCTCGAGTCGAAGATCACGGCGTTCGACCTGAGCGGCGACTTCCTGTGGGAAACCTCCTCGACAGCATTGGGCTTGGGTCCGTTACAACCGATCGACATGCTGCAAACCGCAAATGGCGCTACCTATGTCGTTCATGAACGCTGGAACACCCCGGAAGATGCGGATATCGAAATATGGCTGCTAAACGCCTCGGGAACTCTCCTGTGGAGACAAATCATTGCCCTGCCTGATGGAACGGCAGAACGCCCCTCGGCAATGAAGGTCAACCATCAGGGAGACCTCATCCTTGCCGGGACCACCGAAACAGCCCTGCAGGGTCGTCAGATCCTTTTGGGCACCCTACAACAAGATGGAACAAGCTCGTGGTTCGTGCTTCTGCCACCATCGATGGCAGGTGCTGAAGACAAAGTGACCGATCTCGCCATCGACGACCAGGACAGCATCATCCTGGTCGCCAACCGGGCAGGCGTTGCCTCAGGAGGCGATATCGCCACCATCAAATTCAACCGCGAGGGATCCCTGGTCTGGGAGGCACGTTTCAGTGAGCCCGAACTGAGTGACCAGATAGCGAGTGGCGTTGAGTGGGCTCAGGACGATGGACTCATATTGTCAGGATTCACTCAGGTGGGAGATGAAACACGCATGATCACCTTGAAACAATCCATCAAGAAATCACAAGCCAACGAACTTCCGCAAGCCTCCTGGGTTCGGGAACCTTTTGCCGGCACCTTAGCAGGTCCGGGGAGCTGGGTGGCTGAGCTCATCACCTCTGATAAGGATGGTTCCGTCACGCGCGTCGATTTTCTTCAAGACAATCAGTTCCATTCAAGCGACAGCGAACCGCCGTTTTCCATGACCTTTGAAGCGCGTGTATCAGGCACCACAACCTACTATGCCAGGATTTTTGATGACCAGGGAGGCGTCAACATTTCCGGGGCCTTGCACGTCACCGTCAAGGTGACCGATGAAAATATCCCCTTTTTCACGAAACCCATGGATCCATTCATTCTAAGCGGACAGGATCCGATTACCTTGGATCCCGGGGTCAGTGCCTTGCCTCCATTGCGCCTCCAATGGTTCTTGAATGGGCAACGACTGGAAGGGGAAACAGGATTGGCGTTGGAAATCCCTTCCCCTCAAATGCGATCCCATTCCGGCACCTACACCCTTCGGGCACAGAACGATGCCGGTCGAAGTATTTCCACCCCCGTGGTTGTCTCTCTGGACTGGCCATTCGAATCAGGTGGAGATCTTTTTTCCGAGCCTGTTGAAATGACCGGAAACGCAGGTCAGCTTCGATCCAGCAATGTCGGGGCCACGGCGGAAACGGATGAGCCCACCCATGCCCATCGACCCGGAGGTTCTTCAGTCTGGTTTCGCTGGCGACCGACCGAAACGGGACTTGCGCGCATCTCGCTGGAGGGTTCCAGTTTTGACACGCTCCTTGCCGTCTATGCCGGAAGCTCCATCCAACAACTGACTCGGGTGACTGAAAACGATGATTCGGAAGGAGACCGGACCAGTCGGGTGATCTTTGATGTTTTTGCGGGAGTCGACTACCTGATTGCGATGGATGGCTTCCTTGGTGCGGAGGGAAATATTCTCATGGACTGGACGCTGGAGCCTGAGGCAAACGCTTCACCCGACACCAGCCCTTTACCCACAAGAAGCATCCGGAATCGCGATCTTGCCGAAGGTGCGTCCATCGTGCTCGATTATGGTCTGATAGCCCCGTCGACGTCGACCTATCAATGGTATCGCAATGGGCACCTGCTTGGTGGAGCCACTGGGAAAACCTTGCGTGTTGCCGAACATTTTACCCGACAGCATGCTGGCAGATACACCCTCGCGGTCAAAACACCCGAACAGGCATGGCTTTCTCCATCCAGCGACCTCTCTCTGGACTGGCCCGTCCAGGAACCCAGGGATGCCTTCGGTGATGCGATGCCGTTGACTGGGGATTCAGGTCATCTTCGAACCCACAACCGGGCTATGAGCCAGGAAGAAGGTGAACCCTTACATGCCGGGATCACCGGAGGGCATTCCATCTGGTTTGAATGGACACCCTCCGAAAGTGGTCATGCCAGCGTTTCACTGGAAGGCTCCAGCCTGGACACACTCTTGACCGCTTATCAGGGCCAGACCATCGATCAACTGACCACCGTCGGCCACGATGCAGATGGAGGAAACCTCAGCACCAGCCAGCTCGAATTCGCCGTTCAAGCTGGCGAGTCCTATCGCATTGCAGTGGATGGTTTCAACGGACAAACCGGCAACATCCTCATGAGCTGGCATTTGGAGCCAGGCGTGGATTCCATTGCGGTTGTGATTTCTCCAAAGGCACCCAGCGCCAGATGGGGCCATCCTTACCAGCTCGAAGCGACCATTGCTCCATGGAATGAGACCTATCAACTTCAGTGGCATCACAACGGAATCCCTATCGAAGGTGCCAACTCAGCCATCCTCTCCTTCGAATCCATGGCCGATCACCATACCGGTTATTACACACTTGCCGTGAAGACCTCGAGTGATGCCTCTGTCAGTCAAACGGTATCGCTCTCCATCAGTCTTCCAGGGCCCCATGGCAAATTCAGTGACCTGACCTTGGCGGAAAAATTTGGTACCCTCTATGAGCACGTTCGAACGCACGATCCTGAAAAACCCAGACAAGCTTCTGAACCTCCTTCACCCTCCCCCTTCATTTCGGCCTACAGCGGAAAACATCTGGTGGTAGTTCATGAGTCCCATCGTGAAATGCTCGAGCCCTTTCATGATTCCGAGTTGGGGGCGGCATCCGCATGGTTTGCTTTCCAGCCTCCGGTGGATGGTATTCTGGCACTGAATCTGGAGACCCCATCTGAGACCGCAGCTCTGGGTGTTTATCAAGCTCAGGGTCCATCCTTCCCAGAAATCAAGGATCACCTGGGAACCCTAACCACGCTAAAAGAACCACAGGAAATCGGAAAACTCTTACCGGTTCACGCAAAGGAAACGTATTTCATTGCGGTGGAAGCAGGTCGGGAAGCGATCCCTGAAATCATGACCTTGAGTCATGAACTCCTGATCGACATGGCCATTGAGCCGATCTTTCCAACCACAGCCAAACCCTCCTTCCAGATCTCGACCCCTCCGGGGATCCCCTTCATGATTGAAGGGAGTGTTGACCTCCTGGAGTGGACGATTGTTGAGCAAGAGCGTGCCTTGGATGGCCAATACACATTTGATAATCACCCATCCCTGGATCAGCCCTACCAGTTTTTCAGAGTGCGCACGGCAAATTGACGGCATCTTGCTGGATTTTCCGCTGGCCACCTCATGCCCACATCACCGAGAATGCATGCCATGCCATGCCTCCGCTTTCTATTGCTTGCGTGTTTATGGACCTGGGCCGCTATTGCACAGTCAGAAAGACCCAACATTTTGATGATCATGGCCGATGACCTCGGCTTCTCCGACTTGGGCTGCTACGGCTCTGAAATCCACACCCCTTACCTCGATCAGATGGCCCGCAGAGGTTTGCGCTTCACTCAGTTTTACAACACAGCCAAGTGCCACTCCTCGAGGGTCTCATTGCTGACAGGTCTTTATTGCGATCAAGCTGGCAGCGAGAGCCTGAGCCGTGGAACCACGATAGCGGAGGTTCTCCGAGAGGCAGGTTATTTTACTGCCATGTCAGGCAAGTGGCACCTGAGTGGACAGCCCACTGATTTTGGATTTGACCGTTACTGGGGACACCTCTCCGGAGCCGTCAATTTTTTCAAGGGCGACGATTCGTTTCGCTACAATGGTAAGAAATGGCCTGTCCCCCAGCAGCTCAATGGAAGACCTTTTTACACGACCCATGCCATGACCGACTTTGCCATTGAGTTCATGGAAGAAGCTTCGCAGACCAACCAGCCCTTCTTTCTGTATGTGGCCTACAACGCGCCTCATTACCCCCTCCAGGCACCTGAGGAAGCCGTCAGAAAGTATGAGGGTCAATATGACATGGGTTGGGACAGGCTCCGCAAGGAACGTCATGCAAGACAACTTGAATCACGGTTGCTTCCCTCAAAATGGGGCCTCTCTCCTCGCCCCGATCACGTTCCCGCGTGGTCGAGTCTCACGGCATCCGAGCAATCATGGGAAGCCGATCGCATGGAAGTCTTTGCCGCCATGGTGGATGTCCTGGACCAAAGCATCGGCAGACTGATGGAACAATTGAAAAAACAGGGTGCTCTGGAAAACACCCTCATCATGTTTTGCTCCGACAATGGGGCCTGCCCGTTCGAACGCACCCGGGGACGCTACCTCAAACCCTGGGACCCGGATTCCTACTGGACCTACGATGCCAGCTGGGCGCATGCCGGTAATACCCCGTTCCGGCTCTACAAGCAAAACCAGCACGAGGGAGGCATCAGTTCCCCCATGATTGTGCATTGGCCAAAGGGGCTTTCATCGACCACGGGTGCTGGCATTCGCTCCCTCAAGGATGGTTCACGAGCCACCGATCAGCCCGCTCACCTCATCGACATCATGGCTACGGCACTCGAACTGGGAAAGGCTTCCTATCCAGAGAGGGCAGGCACTCGGAAAGTAGATCCCCTGATGGGGCGCTCCCTGGTTCCCATTTTCAAGGGCCAGATGCGGCCTGAGCACGATCCCCTGTATTTTCACTTTGGAACCGATCGTGCCCTGCGCAAAGGCTCCTGGAAGCTCGTCAGTGCCAAAAAGGGAGCCTGGGAGTTGTACGATCTGGATACCGATCGCACCGAATTGTACGATCTCTCTGGCCAACATCCTGACAAGGTGAAAACCATGGCGAATGAATGGTTTGAGTGGGCGGAAAAAGTCGATCGGCTCCGCGGTAAGGCACTGGCACCGGTACAACGGCGCATCACGCCATTGGATTTCCGACGGGATACCACCAGCGGAGATTATCGAAAGACACCCTGAACCTTGCATCCTTCATGAGAACCCCATCCATACGCATCGACCATCGACCTTTGATCATTCTTCTAATTTGTTTCCTTCCATGGGGAGCTGCCCCGGCTCAGGAATCCCCTGCTAAAGATGCCGAAAGGCGCTTCCAGCCTCGCTTTGACCCCGTTCAGGAGAAGATCGAAGGCTGGACCGTCCACATCGAGCCATCCCTCAAGAAGAATCCAGAGGGACGTCAGGCATTGCGCATGCTCGCCGACCACCTCCACCGCATCAGCATCCTTGTCCCCAAAGCTCCGCTGGAACGCATGCGTCGGCTCGAAATATGGATTGAGGAGGATCATCCCCGGCTCAAGTCCATGCAGTATCATCCCAGTCAATCGTGGTTACGGGCCAACAAGCATGATCCCAGATTGACTCGCAAAGTCCACATCCCAGTAGCCCGACAGCTCCTCTCCAGATCCCAGCTGCTCAAGCATCCGGCGGTGATCCTGCACGAGCTGGCGCACGCATACCATGATCAGATCCTGGGCTTTGATCATCCGTCCGTGATCCAGGCGTTTGAGAAAGCAAAAGCCTCAGGCACCTATGAAAAGGTGCTTCTCTACACCGGGGCTGAAGTCGAGCATTATGGCTTGAACAACCATAAGGAGTATTTTGCGGAAGGAACCGAAGCCTACTTCTATCGCAATGACTTTTTTCCCTTTGTGCGGGCCGAACTCGCCCTGCATGATCCCTCACTGCATGAGCTTCTGGAAACAATCTGGGGGCCTGCCCGTTAGGGCTTGAATCCTGAGGGCTAGTTGCTGGGCCGCGGAGGCCAGGGAATGTCGCTTCGTTTGGGTTCAGTCGTCCGAACCTGAATCCAGGGTACATCGCGCGTTCCACGAGGGTTGGTGACAATGGTCTTGGAAAGCGTATCGGGATCCTGCCATTTCTTAATTTCCGAATGCCCGTCAGCAAAGGAGAAGCCACAAGCCCCATTGTGGTAATTGGCGGGCATGTTGCCCCACTGATGCACCCGATTGACAAAGGTCAGATGGTAGCCGTCGTCGATGGCATCAGGGTGTTCATCCAAAAAGACATACTTGTTGGAGGGCGCAATAATGGCCGATTGCTTACGAAAGGTATAAAAATCCTTATCGATCTCATCGGTATACCAGCTGTCCCCATTGATGCAGCCGTTCATCGACATGCTTCGAACCCTCGGATAGACCTCCCGTCCAATCTTGGCAGTACTTTTATCCGCAGGGCATTTGTAAATTTTGAGAGACTGGTTGTAGTCCCAAAGAAGACCCCTCGGGGAAGTCAGTAAAGTCGTATTGGTTGCGTCTGTCGGGGTCTTGAGCCAACCCTCCACCCACCCTTTCTGACTGCCGGTTCCATTGGGCACCAACCGATCACTGTGATCCCCCGGATACATGTGCCACGCCAACCCCAATTGCTTCAGATTGTTCATGCACGATATGCCTTGTGCCTTGGTCTTTGCTTTGGAAAGAGCCGGAAGGAGCATGCCAGCCAGAATGGCGATGATCGCAATGACCACCAACAGTTCGATGAGGGTGAAGGCTCGAGATTTCTCAGTGACGTTTGAGGCTTTCATAGGGGTTCGGAAGGATTCAATTCGTAGACAGGCGGTTCAGGGAGCCCACAGTCGGAAAAACAATGCGTTTCGATCCGTCGGCAAGGTGACGTTTTGATTGTCTCCTTCGATCACCACCGTCTCACCGACAGGTTCCCAGGCACCTGTTAGGGAAGCCGTTTGCTGCAGCTCGAAAGACGCTGCAGCTGTTGGCCAGCTGAGTACGACAGAGCCCTCCTCCCCCGCGGCAACGGTCAGACGCACATCGGGTGGGAGAGGCGTCGGAGGCACAAACTCACCTTTGACAAGATGAAGGTCATCCAACAGCAGGGTGTGATCCCCTTGAGGCGTGGTCGTAAACTCAAGCAATCCATCAGAGAATAAGGGCTCAAAGGTCAGATACCGAAGATGAAAGGGTTGATTACCTCCAACTGGCAATACTTCTTCCTCCAACAGCAGCTCACCGTCAAAAGCCACCGAGTAGGCGGTGACACCCTCGCCACAGCAATTCCTCGCATTGACGTAATAGTAAAGCGTATGGGGTTCTCCCGGTTCCAGACCTTCAAGGAACTGTCCCATGGTGACAGCACCCTGAATGAAGAGAACACTGTCCTGATCCAATCCTGATCCGTTGTCCGAAAACGGACCCATGCCTGTCACATTGACACCACGTCCGCCACTGCTGAACTCCCAGCCTGCCATGGCCGCTGGTTGAATGTAGCCAACGCCCACAGGACTGCCGCTGGCTTCAAAACTGGGGTTGCGGATCACGATCTCATCCTCTTCTCCGCGGGGCAGGAGATGAATGGCATCAAGCAGAAGGGTGGCATCCCCTTCAGCTTCACTCACAAACTCCAGCAAACCCTCCGAGGTGCCTGGTTCAAAGACCACATTCTGAAAATAGTAAGTCTCCAGGCCTTCTTCCACAGAGGGAAGGATCTCCTGAACCGACCATAGTTCTTCACCACCAAAGCGGACACTCGCACCGAGGCTGCCTCCGCAGCAGTTGCGGGCATTGTAATAAAACTGCAACCAGTAGGTCTGGCCTGGATTCAATCCCTGGATTGACTGGGAAAGGCTCCCGCTACCCTGGATGAAGGCCACCTGGCGGCGATCGGGGATCAACCCATTGTCGTGGAAGGGACCTTTGGCCTGATTGAGCCCACTTCCCCCATTCCATGAGACAATCGCGCCCACGCCGATTCCATCGGGTGCCTCATTGCTTTCAAAGCTCGCATTCTTGATGAAGGAGCTGATCACGTTGATCGCGGTGTCATTGGCCATTTCAAGGCCGGTGGGAGGGGTGATGAGCAATCTCACCGACCCCCTGCCTTTGCCCAGCACCTCAAAGGTTTGAGTGTTTTCTCCTCCTTGACCAAAGGAAAGCCTCAGTAAACCATCTTCGCCCGCCCCCACGAGGGAAGCGATACCTCCATTCGGGCTGCTGAGGGCTACATCGGCCGACTGAATGGCCAGGTAGGCCTCGGGGACGGTCACGGTGACGGCTGCTTTTTCTCCGGGGCCCAGTTCAAGAGCCGTTGGAAAGACGCTCACGGGAGGAAAGGAGGCCCCCACCTCGCCCTCCAGGTGCAGGGCATCCAGCAGCAAGGTGTGGTCGCCTTCCTGGGTCTGCAGAAATTGCAACTGCTTCTGCACATTGTCGGCAACGAAACTCAATGCTCCTTTTCGGTAAGGGTTGCTTCCACCGACCGCACTGACAGAAGCCTTGAAAAGAGACTCCCCATCCAGAAGAACCTCCAGGTCGGGTTGATCCCCGGAACGTGCATTGTATTCAAAGCTGAGACTGTAGGTGTTGCCTACGACAAGATTGTCCAGTCGCTGGGAAAGGGAACCGATACCGTTGATGAATCCCACATATTCGGGTTCGGATGAGCGACCATTGTCGGCAAAGGTGCCGACGCCATCCAGACTCACCCCATAAGTTCCCTCCCCCACCCATCCGGCCATATGAGCCGGACTGATGATGCCGTCGGGATCCAATGTTTCTCCGCTGGCCTCAAAGCTGGGATTCATGACGGGAACCTCGCCTTCGGATCGAATCACAAAGCTGACCGCATCCAGATTCAGGGTCGCATCTCCACTGGCCGTTGTTTCAAAGGTCAGGAAACCGCCGTCAAATTCCGGAACAAAAGCGACGTTGCGGAATTTGTAGGGATTGCCATCAGTCGATGGTTTGATGTTGCTGATCTGATCCAAGGAAACATCATCCCATTTGACTTCCAGGTCGATCGTCCCTCCGCAGCATCCTCGTGCATCATAGTAAAATTGTATCCAATGGGTCTGGCCCGGGGTCAGTCCAAACACTTCCTGAGTCAGGGTTCTGGAGCCTTGAAGGAACACCACCTGTGACTGGTCCGGTATGGGAGTACCCCCATTGTGAAAAGGACCCTCCTGCAGATTGGTGCCGCTGCCACCATCCCATTCGTCCACACTTCCGTAATGCGGCCAGGCTTCAGAAAAGTTGAACTCAAAACTCGAATTCATGACCGTGATCTGAGCCGCCAGTGGCAGGGCAAGGAACAGGCCACAGAGACCGATGATCCTTCCTGGAAAATGTTGTTTTTGTATCATGGATGGCCGTTGGTTGGGTTTTCTTTTGCTCTCGCTCAAAGAATCAGTGATTTGCTTGGTGTTGATTCGCTTCCACCCTGTCAGCTTCGACATCTCTGCCTCCTGGTTCGCGCGGAAAAGAACAGGCGAGATCCTACCTGCCGGGATGGCTCTTGATGACCAGGAGCTCCATCGAGCCAAACGACTGCTTCGCATCTGTTTTTGGCAGCATTGGCAGCAGACTTTACCCGGAAAAAAGGATACCTCTGGCAAGTAATTGACTTTAGGGAATAGAAGAAATTTGCCTGATGGGCTACATCCGGGTCAACTCAAATCGGAACTTGGCATGGCGCAAGAAAAAGACCCCTCTCAAGCGAGGGGCCGTGCAAAAGAAACCATGAGGCCTGTCTTTCAACCGAGTCCGGGAGGCGCAAATCCCTTACGGTAGGAGCGTTTGAGGATTTCCTCATTGGCCGCATCATGATTGGTAAAACGATGTTTTGAGGCATCCCAGAGAAGTTCCTGACCGGGATAGCGAGTGGCCTTGACCGCCAGCAACGCCGGCTCGGTAATGCGCACTCCAATCTGGAACGGCGTCCACAGCGGCTTTTTGTCTCCCAGACAGTTGTCTGCCCAATCCTCCCAGTGATGTCTGGGTGCCACCTCGGGCATCGACTCGTTTTCAACCACCTTGCCTTTGCGAAAGACGGTCATCCCACCGTTGGCCTGAAGCAACAGGGTGCCTTCCTCACAGACAATCATCGTGTGATTGGCCCCGACCTTGGTGGGAGGCAGGCCCAGGGCACTGAAGGAGGGCAGCAGGCCACTGTCGTTGTAGTGAACAACAAAGTTCTCACGGGCAAAACGATCTCCACCTCCGGGGAAAGTCAGCGTGCTGAGGTTGTGAGACGAGTGGCCGTCGTTGGAAGGTCGCGGTGCATGGGTGATCACCGACTGAGGCGGCGCCAGGTCGTAGGCAAAAAAGAGAATATCCAGCAAGTGACAACCCCAATCGGCAAGTTGGCCACCACCGGTCTCCCAGAAAGCACGCCACCGTCTGGGGGCCAGGTCCTCATGGTAACCGATGTCGCGGGCGATGGGTCCGCGCCAGAGATTCCAATTCAGGTAATCAGGAGCGGTTTTGGCTTCAGGCATGTCACTCCAAGGGTCCGCGAAGTAGTGTCCACGGGTAATCCCTCCCGTCCAGACATGGGCTTCAATCGGTCGACCCAGCTGATTGCGGCGCAGCATTTCAACGGCCTGCATGCGCCCCTTGAGACACGCACGCTGATTGCCCATTTGAGTCACCAGATCCGGACGCGCGGCAAGGCCTTCACGAATCATCCGAAGTTCGTCCAACTGATGCACCAAGGGTTTTTGGCCATACATGTGCTTTCCATGGGCCATGGCAGTCAACATCATGGGAGCATGGTGGAAATCGGGAGTGTCCACGATAACGGCGTCAAATGTATCCGCTCGGTTGGCAAAGGCTTCGCGGTAATCATGGCAATTCCATGCATCCGGGTAGTCCTTACCCACCTTGTCGAGCATCAGTTGATCCACATCACAAAAGCCGACGAAACGTGACCGTTTGTGGTTCTTGAGACTTTTGCGTTGAAGACCTCCGATACCTCCCACCCCCATTTGAAAAATCTGCAACTGACTGTTCTTGTTGGCCTGCAGTCGGGTGGAAAGGGCGGGTGCCGCCATGATCGAGGTCAGAACGGCTCCGGATCGGAGAAAGGTTCGACGCGTAACGCGCCCCTTGGGAGAGATTTCTGGTGGGGATGCCTTCATGGGTTATACAGAATGCTTGCATGGAGACCTCAAAAGCTCAAGCACAAGTCGCACAGCAGAATGCAACCATTGCAGCCCTCCAAAAAGACCCCATGAAAAGAAAGGTGCATCGGGTTTGGGTTGAATCCCCGTAAGCGACTCCTTATATCTAAGACATGCGCCTTTTGCCTCTGAACATGTTTTTGCTGGTGTGCCTGCTCAGTGCCTTCCCTGCACTGCCCCCCTCATCCCAGGCACAGGGCCTTCAAAAAAGCGTCATCACCCCACCTTTTGCTTACAACGACGCTCCCAATCTGATGGAAAGTTCCAAGGGAATCTTCCTTTACTGGAGTGCTGGCAGCGGAGAAGGAAAGGTCGATGTCACCATCCAGCAATCCCATTTTGATGGCAGTGCCTGGAGCAACCCAAGACAGGTCGCCCACCATGTGGAGTCCCGACGAGGCGTCCAGCTCGCTTGCTGGAATCCTGTCCCCGTACAGGGACCCAACGGACAGACGGCCCTGTTCTACCAGGTGGGATCTTCTCGCCAGGCATGGAAGGGAAACGTCATGTTTTCCTACGATGGAGGACATTCTTGGTTGAATGAGCGTTCCCTTCCAAAAGGGATTCATGGTCCCACCAAGAACAAACCCATCCTCATGCCCGATGGCAGGTTTCTCTGCCCTTCGAGCAATGAAGAAGCCGGGTGGCGGGTGCATCTCGAGTGGGCCACCCCTTTTCGTGAACGGTGGGGTTGGAACAAAACCAAGCCCCTCAACTCCTCTACGGAATATCGTGCAACCGACCCGGTCGTATTGGTTCACGACGACGAAGACATCCAGGTGCTGTGTCGCACCAAGCAGGGTTACATGGCCGAGTTGTGGAGTCACAATGGAGGCAAGAGCTGGGAGGCCATGCAGCGCGGCCCTCTTCCCAACCCCAACGCATCGTTTGACGCCATCCGCCTGAAAGACGGACGTTTTGCCATGGTCTACAGCCACAGCGGATGGAAGGCCGATCGCATGAACCTCGCCTTCAGCGAAAACGGTCGTGACTGGGAAGCAGCGGCCATACTGGACCAGAATGAGGCCCACCGATTCGATCACCCCACGATGATCCAAACCGGTGATGGCCAACTGCACATCGTTTTTTCGGTCAATAGCCAGCGCTTTCACCATCTGAGGCTGGATCCCGGCGCACTCAAGACCGCACCCATTGTCAATCAAATCTGGCCCCTGCAAATCAAGTAAACACCTCTCAACCATGACCCCTGAAGAAATTATTCAATCCACCCCTCTGTCGCTACCTCCAGCCCCTGCCCCGGCAGGTGTCTACAAGCCCCTTGTTTTACTGGGGAACCTGGCTTACCTCTCCGGCCACGGCCCGGTCACCATGGATGGTTCTCTGCTGACCGGCCGGGTCGGTGAAGACGTGGACAAGGAACAGGGAAAACTGGCCGCGCGCCAGGTGGGGCTCACCATGCTATCGACCCTCCGTGCCCAGTTGGGCAGCCTCGATCGCGTCGCACGAGTGATCAAGGTGCTCGGCATGGTGAACGCAACGCCCGATTTTGGAGAACACCCTTATGTGATCAATGGCTGCAGCGAGCTCTTTGCCGAGGTGTTCGGCAGCGAGCATGGCATCGGCGCCCGCAGTGCAGTCGGCATGGGCTCCCTCCCCGGGAACATCACCGTGGAGATCGAAGCCATTCTCGAGCTCCATCCCTGATCCCAGGCGAGCCCACCAGCCACGGCAACCCATTCAGAGGTGATTACCGATTCCATCATGCCGTGGTATGTGCCCCCAGGTGCTGAGGGCATCAGTACCCCGGCGTTGCTGGTCTACCCTGAACGCATTGAAGAAAATGTGCAGCGGATGCTGCACATGGTGGGCAACGACCCCCTGCGGCTTTGGCCTCACGTCAAGACCAGCAAATGCCGCCACATCATCGAGCGGATGGTTGCTCATGGCATCCGGCGTTTCAAGGGTGCGACGCTGCCCGAACTGGAAATCGCCCTGCAGGCAGGAGCCACCGACCTGCTGCTGGCCATGCAGCCCAGCGCTGCCATTGCGGGCCGCTTGCTGGACCTCGCTGCCGCCAACCCGTCAGCACGTTTTCACGCGGTTGTGGATGACATGCAGACCCTCCACAGGCTGGAGGCACTCACGCGCAAGCGAAATCAAACACTCACGATTTGGGTCGATCTCGATGTTGGCATGCACCGCACGGGCATTGCCCCGGGCCCGGAAGCGGCTGCCTTGATCGAGACCGTTGCAAAGTGTCCAACCTTGGAGACAGGAGGATGGCACGCCTACGACGGCCACCTGCACCAGAGCTCGGTGGAAGAACGGAGAGGTGCCTGCAGGGAGTGGAGCAGAGCCTTCAAGCAATGGCTTGCATCGACTCCACTGCTCAAGGATCACCCTCTGCCCTTGATTGCCGGTGGCACCCCCACCTTCCCCATGCACGCGGAAGCATCCGACCGGATCTGCAGTCCGGGTACATCGGTCCTATGGGACGCCGGTTATGCGGAGCACTTTCCTGATCTGGCCTTCGAATGGGCCTGTGTTCTCATGGGCAGGGTGGTCTCCAAGCCCACCCCCGAGAGCCTTTGTCTGGATTTGGGCCATAAGTCGGTGGCTTCAGAAATGCCCCATCCCCGGCTGCATTTCCTCAACCTGGCAGTGGACGCGTTTCTCGGGCACAGTGAAGAACATCTGGTCGTCTCCTCCCCTGAGGCTCCAAGAACACCCGTAGGCACCCTCATTTATGCCATCCCCCGGCATGTTTGCCCAACCGTCGCCCTGCATCAGGAACTCCTTGCCATCCAGGAAGAAGGCGAGATGGTGTCATGGCCAGTGGCCGCTCGGCAACGCCGCCTGAATTTTTGAAGATCGCGCGCATCAGGGTGTTGCCGGGATTTTTACTACCTTTATTTGAATCCATCCCATAGAATGTCTACGTTGATGAAGCATACGCTTGAATTCGAAAAACCCATTGCGGAGCTCCAGAAGAAGCTGGAGGAACTCAAGAGCCATGAAGCATCAGGCTCGATCTCGGTCAGCTTTCAGGAGGAAATCGCCCTGATCGAAAAGAAGATCCGGGAGACTCGCGAGACCATTTTTTCCAATCTGACCGCGCATCAGCGGGTCATGCTGGCCAGGCACCCACAGAGGCCCTACACCCTGGATTATATCCATCACGTCTTTGATCATTTTGAGGAGCTCCATGGAGACCGTCTTTTTGCCGATGATCGGGCCATGGTTGGCGGTTTTGCCACTCTTGACGGCCAGAAGCTGATGGTCATCGGCACTCAGAAAGGCCGCGACACCAAGGAAAACATCCTGCGTAATTTCGGGTCCGCTCACCCGGAAGGCTATCGCAAGGCGATGCGACTGATGAAAATGGCCGACAAATTCGGGCTCCCCATCGTGGCTTTCATCGACACCGCAGGCGCCTATCCTGGCATCGGAGCAGAGGAGCGACACATTGCCGAAGCCATTGCCGTCAACCTGCGGGAAATGATGCTTCTTGAGGTCCCCGTCCTTGCCGTGGTGATCGGAGAAGGAGGCTCGGGAGGGGCCCTGGGGATTGGTGTGGCCGATCAAGTCATGATTCTGGAAAACGCCTACTACTCGGTCATCAGCCCTGAAGGGTGTGCCGCCATTCTGTGGAAAAGCAGTGAAGCTGTGCCCAAGGCAGCAGAATCCCTTCGCATCACGGCCGATCAGCTCGAAGCATTGAAGTTGATCGATCAAATCATTCCAGAACCCCTCGGAGGTGCCCAGAATGGGGTTGAAGAAGTCGCTGAGGCAATGAAAGAGGTGATCAAGACGAGCCTTTCCAGCCTCGAAGCCATGAGCACCGAGGCTCGCATGCAGGCTCGCTACGATCGCTTCCGAAATCTCGGTCAATTTGTCGAATCCTAGAGCCTCGACCATCCCCATCCCGGGTAAAACCGGATTGATCCCCCCCTGAGAGATCCACACCATGAAACGTCGCTCCTTTATCCAAAAAACCGCAGCCCTCATGCTCACCTCGGCAGGAGGCAGCCTCTTACCGGCCACCCGCACCCATGCCATTGAAGCCTTCCAGCGACCGGCCCACTCCAACATGAAGCTGGGCTTGGCTGCCTATTCACTGAGAGACTCCTTTGAGCATGCCTCACACGAACGCCCCCAGGCGGTGGCCAAGGACAAGCGCATCAGCCTCTTTGATTTTCTGGATTACTGCGCCAGCCTGGGCTGTGATGGGGCTGAACTGACCAGCTATTACTTCCCGCCCGAAGTCGATCATGCCCTGCTCACTCGCCTCAAGCGCCATGCCTTTCTGCGTGGACTCTCGATCAGTGGCACCGCTGTAGGCAATCGCTTCACCGACCTGCCCGGATCGAGGCGAGATCAACAGATCGCCCATGTCCAACAGTGGGTCGACCATGCCGCTGCCATGGGAGCACCCCACGTTCGGGTCTTTGCCGGAGACGCCCCAAAACAAGGTTCCTGGAAAGAAGCTGTCAATCGCTGCATTGAAGGCCTGAAGGTTTGCTGCGATCACGCCGCCACCCGGGGCGTGTTCCTTGGCATCGAAAACCACGGGGGCATTGTTGCCGAAGCGGATCCACTGCTCGAAATCGTGCAGGCCGTCGACAGTCCATGGGTCGGCATCAATCTGGATACCGGCAACTTCCACACCGAAGATCCCTATGGGGATCTGGTCAAGTGCGCCCCTTTCGCAGTCAATGTGCAGTTGAAAGTCGAAATCGCGCCCAGAAGGCAAACCAAGCAACCCTCGGATCTGGCGCGACTGGTGCGCATTCTGAAAGACGCCCATTACCAGGGACACGTCGTGTTGGAATATGAGGCCGCAGAGGATGCCTGGCAGGCCATTCCCCGCCACATCGCCGCACTCAAACCCTTGCTGGCCTGAAAACCACCAAGCTCCGAGAAGCTTAAACGCAGCCAAACCGCTGAGTTTCCTCAGCACTGAAGCCAATGGCGGGGCGAAGGCATCTGACGACCCGCAAAGGCATTCCATTTGAGATCATCCATGCCAACCATGCAACCGACAACCGGTGACCGTCAGGTCGCGCACACCGGTGACTGGCACCGAGTCGAGCTTGTCCCCTCCTCTGCCGATCAGACGCCGGACACCTGTCGAGCCTTCCTGCGGACCAACCTGGGAAGGGCTTCGACCCTGCGCAAGGAAATCATTCAAAGCCGTGCGGGACAAAACGCCATTGCCCTCTTCTCCTGGCAGGATCTCCCCATGAGGTGGGAAGCCGACCGCTGGGTCTTGGATCTACCGCTCAACGAAGTCGGCTTTTTCGAATACAAAGCCTACCTGACCGATGCCCAAGGCACCCAGCAGTGGCCCGATGGTCCCAATGGAGGCATTGCCGTCCACCCCAACGGAACCCGGAGCGGCAATACCATCTACTGTGCCTGGATCCGACTTTTTGGGGAACATCGGCACCAATCCGAGACCCGGCCTCAACGCGAGCGACCTGAACTCGCGACCCTGGATGCCGATGGCTACGCTGTCATCCCACCTTCAGGGAAAATCCGGGAGCTCATCGAACAACTCCCGCACATTGTCGATACCCTTGGGTGCCGCATCATCCATCTGCTGCCGATCAATCCAACGCCGACCACCTACGCCCGGTTCGGCCGATTCGGTAGCCCCTATGCCGCCCAGAACCTGGAAGCGGTGGATCCTGCCCTGGTGGAGTTTGATCAGCGAACCACCGCCATCGATCAATTTCTGGAGCTGACCCGGGCCATCCATGCCCGCTCGGCGCGAGTGATCATTGACCTAGTGGCCAATCACACCGGGTGGGGTTCCAACCTTCATGAGAACCATCCTCAATGGTATGCCCGCCAGGAAGATGGCACATTCATCAGCCCCGGGGCCTGGGGCAATATCTGGGGAGATCTGGTGGAATTGAAGCATGATCAACCCGAGACCTGGGACTACCTGGCGGGCGTCTTTCTGACCTGGTGCGAGCGCGGAGTCGACGGGTTCCGCTGTGATGCCGGCTATATGGTGCCCCTGACCGCCTGGCAATACATTATTGCCCGCGTGCGCGAGTCCTTCCCCGACACCCTGTTTCTGCTCGAAGGCCTGGGGGGTGCCTGGGAAGCCACTGAGACGCTGCTCACCGAAGGTGGCATGCAGTGGGCCTACTCAGAACTTTTTCAGGAATACCAAGCGCCTTCCGTGCAGGCCTACCTTCAGCACTGCATTCACCAAAGCCCACGGGTGGGCACCCTGGTTCACTACAGTGAAACCCATGACAACCCGAGGCTCGCCGCCCAAGGAAAAACCTGGTCGCTACTTCGCAACCAGCTCTGCGCCCTCACCAGCACGCAGGGGGCTTTCGGCTTCACCTGCGGTGTGGAGTGGCTGGCCACTGAAAAAATCATCGTCCATGAATGCACCGGTCTCAACTGGGGGGCGGAGGAGAACATCGTTCACGCGATGGCGCGACTCGGTCGCCTGCTCAATCACCACCCCTGTTTTTTTGACGGAGCCACCCTGCAGCTCAGCCCCCAGCCCACTTCCCGAACCTGCCTGCTTCAACGAGTGAGCCGGGAGGGCGATCGTGCCCTGTGGATCCTCATCAATACCGATGTCACGCAATCCCAGCAGGTCACTCTCGAGACCTCTCAGTTTCCGAGCCTCTCCCAAGCTCCGGCCTTCGATTGGATGCAGGGAGGAAGCCTGGTGCCGTGGACTGAAGGCGAAAGCTCATGGAGCCTCGAGCTGGCTCCCGGCCAAGTCTGCTGCCTGGAGGAGGCCGCTTCAGCCAACCAGCATGATGAACGGGAAGGGCAGCGATACCGAGACGCCCGGTCTCGAGCCGCGATGGGGCTGGCCTGTCTGTCACAGATCCATGGCATCGAGCACACCCCCCGGGTGGACTGGAAGGAGCTGGAAAGAAGCCTCGATACCGAACTCGAAGCCTGGCTGAGTGGCCTTTCCGAAAAGGACAAGGAGGCTTCTCCCCCCCGTTCCACCTCCGCATGGCCTAGGGTGACCCGCTGGTCCTCTTCGGATCGTCCCCGCATGCTGGTGGTACCGATGGGTCACTGGATCGTCATCCGGGAGCACCATCCTTTTCGCCTCACCCTGAAGGCCGATTCGGGGCGCTCCATCACCCGACTCGATTCTGTGCCCGCAGGAGGGGATCATGTCGCCACCCTTCTGGCCACCAAGCCCGGAAAGATCTCCATGCATCTCGATCTTTTTGGCAGGGAGACCGCCTGCACCGAGACAACCTGGCTGGTTTGCGACCATCGCCAGGCTGCTTTCTCGAGCGGCTCCGACCGCATGGCCCTGCTTACCAACGGCCAAGGCGCCATGGCACGCGTGCATGCCGACCCCGGTCACATCCAATCCAAATACGACTGCCTGCTGGGGGCTAATCTGCACCCAAACCTTCCGGTAGATCGCCATGTGCTGATCAAACGCATGCGCCTTTGGGCCAATGCCGATGGCTTCATCACTCCGCTCGACCAGGCAGCCTTGATTGACTTTTCGGCGACCGCCCCAGCCAGATGGCGCTTCTACCTACCCGCCGGAGCCGGCCGCTCGCTGGAGCTGGAAATGACGCTCCATCTCATGGAAGGCTGCAACACCCTGATCGGTCGTTTCCAGCGCGTCGAAAAAAACCAGCGCCTCTCCGAGGGAGAAGAATTCCCAGCCGATGGCCGTCTGCAGCTGACCCTGCGACTCGACCTGGAAGACCGTAACTTCCACCAGCAGACCCAGCGCTCAGATGGAGCCGATGCTCACTTTCACACCCATTTCCAACCTTTGGATTCAGGGGATGGATTCCTCTTTCAACCCGCCAGCGATCGTCGCCTGCGCGTCAATGTCGACCGGGGCCACTTTCACCCCGAGCCCGAGTGGTCCCAAGGCATTGCGCACCCCACTGAGCAGACCCGAGGCCAGGAAGGTTCGGGCGATGCCTGGAGCCCGGGATGGTTTGCCCTGCCCCTGAGCGCGGGCGAGGCCCTTCATCTGACCGCCACCTGTGAGGCTCACGGCCCATCCGAGGCAGCAATGCATGCCGCGCTGAACCAGCCCGAGAAAGACAGACAGGGAGCGGAGTCCTCCGAGTCCCAAAGCCACTGCGACGCATGGGGCGACCACCTGACCACGGCATTGCGCGCTTACGTGGTGCAGCGGGATGCTGGCAAGACCGTCATCGCGGGCTACCCATGGTTTCTCGACTGGGGGCGTGATTCCATCATCGTGGCCCGGGGCATGCTCCATGCCGGCATGGAAGAAGAAGTGGTGGCACTGCTCAAGATCTTCGGACGCTTCGAATCCGATGGCACCCTACCCAACACCATCCATGGCAGCGATGCCTCCAACCGAGACACCTCCGATGCCCCTCTGTGGTACGGAGTTTTGCTGGAGGAAACCGCTGCTCAAGTGGGCGATGCCCTCTATCACGCGCCGGTGAGTAAAGGAGGCCCCCTTCTGGGTGAGATCCTTTTCCGCATCGCCCGAGGCATTTTCAAAGGCACCCCCAACGGGATCCGTATGGATGCCACCTCAGGGCTGGTCTGGAGCCCCAGTCATTTCACCTGGATGGATACCAACTACCCTGCCGGGACTCCGAGGGAGGGCTACCCCATCGAAATCCAGGCCCTGTGGATCCGGCTGCTGGAACAACTGCACCAGCTCGATTCGTGTCAGTCCGGCTCCAGCTCCAGCAAAGGCTCCGAATCCGCGATCGACACCCGATGCCCCGATGGGAGCTGGGGCCAATGGGCAAAGAAGGCACGTGATCATGTGGAACGCTTGTTCTGGATCGAAGAGAAGCAATGGCCAGCCGATCTGCTGATCGCCCCATCGGGCACTCCTGCCGGCGAGGCCCTGCGGGATCAGGCCCTGCGCAGCAATGCCTTGTGGGCCGTGACCCTGGGCTGCCTGAAAGGGGAAAGGGCTCAGGCCACCGTCCGCGCTGCCCAACGCCACCTGGTGGTGCCTGGGGCCCTGCGCTCCCTGGCTCCCCTGCCCACCATCCCACCTTTACCCATTCACGGCCATCATGGAGGCCTACTCAACGACCCTTCCAACCCCTATTGGGGACGTTACGAGGGCGATGAAGATCAGCGTCGCAAGCCGGCCTACCACAACGGAACCGCCTGGCTGTGGACCTTTCCATCCTTCTGCGAAGCCATGGTCATGGCCTGGCCGTCAGATCCGGCCGCGCACACAGCCGCCCTGGATTATTTGAGCTCCATGCAGGCCCACTGGAAGGAAGGCTGCTCGGGGCAACTCCCGGAAATCCTCGATGGCGACGCCCCGCACACCCAGCGTGGCTGTGACGCCCAGGCATGGAGCGTTTCCGAAGCCCTGCGGGTGTGGCGCTGGCTGCACGCAAACCCGCCCCACCAGCCATGATCGGGATGGCCTGACCCCGTCCATTCGGGGATTCCCTCTTGTTCACTGCCTGAATCCTGCTACCCTTCGCCGCCTTGTGAGTTTGCAAAAAGAGATCGAGCGTCGCCGCACCTTTGCCATCATTTCGCACCCCGATGCAGGGAAGACCACCCTCACCGAGAAGCTGCTGCTTTACGGTGGGGCCGTCCACCTGGCCGGGTCGGTGACCGCACGCAAGCATCAGCGAGCCTCCACCTCCGACTGGATGGAACTGGAACGCAAGCGCGGCATCTCCATCAGCTCCACCGTTCTCCAGTTCGAATACCAGGGCTTTGCCATCAATCTGCTGGACACCCCCGGGCACAAGGATTTCTCTGAAGACACCTACCGCGTGCTCACTGCCGTCGATGGAGTGGTGATGGTCATCGATGCCGCCAAGGGCATTGAGTCGCAGACCCAGAAGCTCTTTGAAATCTGCCGTCGACGTGGCATCCCGATTTTCACCTTCATCAACAAGTGCGATCGCCCCACCCAGGACCCTCTGGAACTTCTGGATGAACTGGAACGCGTACTGGGCATCGGTTCTTTCCCTGTCAACTGGCCCATCGGCACCGGGGTGGACTTCAAAGGGGTCTTCGACCGCCTCAACAAGGAAGTCCATCTCTATGAGCGCACTGCCGGTGGGCTCTACCGTGCCCCAGAGTCGGTGGGCGATGTGGAGGCTGCCATCATTCGCGAGCAGCTCAGCCCCGAAATGCATGCCAAGCTAACCGAAGAAATCGACATGCTGAACATGGCCGGAGAAGACTTCGACATCGATTCGGTTTACTCAGGGCAGATGACCCCGGTATTCTTCGGCAGTGCCATGAACAATTTCGGGGTGGAACTCCTGCTCAAGGGCTTTCTCAAATACTCTCCGCCACCCGCGGCCCGAGACAGTCAGGAAGTCACCATCCCGACCGATCACGAGGCCTTCACCGCCTTCATCTTCAAAATCCAGGCCAACATGGATCCCAAGCACCGCGACCGCATCGCTTTTGCCCGCATCTGCTCGGGCAAGTTTGAGCGCGACATGACGGTCATCCATCCCCGATCCGGCAGGAAGGTGCGCCTGGCCAGTTCGCACAAGCTCTTTGGCAATGAACGCGAAACCGTCAACGATGCCTATCCCGGCGACATCGTCGGGCTGGTCGGCCTCAATGACTACGGCATCGGTGACACCCTCACCACCGATCCCAGCATTCAGTATCGGGAAATCCCCATTTTCACGCCCGAGTGCTTTGCCTACCTGCACAACCCCAACACCTCGAAATTCAAGCAATTCCGCCAGGGTCTGGACCAGCTCCTGCAGGAAGGCGTGATCCAGGTGCTGGAAGTACGTGGCTCCCTCACCCGGGTGCCCCTGCTCGCAGCGGTCGGTCAACTCCAGTTTGAAGTCGTGCAATACCGCTTGGAGACCGAATACCATGCCGAATCCCGGTTGGAGTCAGCTCCCTGGTCGGTCATCCGCTGGCTGCCCACCGACATCACCGAAGCCCAGCTCGATGGGCTCTCACTCCCGACGGGCACCAAGGTGGCCTACGACCGACACGAGCACGCCGTGGCTCTCTTTGATTCGGACTGGGCATCCAGCTATTTTGAGGAAACCAATGCCGGCATCAAGCTCTCCACCCTTCCGCCCGAAAGCATGGAGATCCTCACCCGCCACATCGAAGCCTGAGTCCCCCCCTGTGGAGGCATCGCCCACCGACGACGGCTTGACAAGCTACCTCGCACCAAAGAAGATAAACACGTGGATTCATTCCATGGGGGCGTACTGGTTTCGACTGGGTGGATACGTCTGGGGTAGCATGCCGAGGATGGTACGTTGGCCTCGTTAATCATCGGACCAAAAAAATAACTGCTAACGAAGAATTAGCTCTCGCGGCATAAAGTCCGCGACGTCTCACTGCTGACACCTGCTAGGTAGATGAGGCGCCGACAGCAGGTTAGGCACTGAGCGGAGACCGCGCGTGATGGGCCGAAACTGATTTCATGCGGACTAGGCAGGAGGTCTCGCGCCAGACCGCTATCCTTTCTGCCGATACCGATTGTCTGGACAAGCATGTAGAAGCTTCACGGCACGTCTGCTTAGGACGCGGGTTCAACTCCCGCCGCCTCCACCACTTTTTCAAAAAGTCCACTGCTCGACCTTTGTGGGGATATCCCCCAACCAATGATCTGAGAATCTATCCTTTTGATGACTGCGTGCTCTCAGATTTGATGGCTGCATCGGTGGGTGGCTGAAGATCCTTAAACGGCTTACGTCACTTGAGATCCTTCAGGGAAGCTTCAACCCGTTGCAGGTTCTCCTGATCGCGGGCCTTGTGTTCGGCGCTGCCATGCGCGAGGGCTTTCTGGAAATGGAATCGAGCTGTTTCAAGATCACCTGCCTCCTCAAGCACCACGCCCAGATTGCAATGGGCATCGCCATATTCCGGGGCAAGCACCAGGGCCTGTCGGTAGTGCTCCTGCGCTTGTTCGGTGCTCCCCACCAGATAAGCGGCCAGACCTGCCTGCTATTGGATCGCCGGGAGATCGGC
>MDSZ01062879.1_pt1 | contig 31822 bp, 25 predicted proteins | sample 811201 | NCBI WGS metagenome assembly MDSZ01 (sample SAMN05326647, study PRJNA326480) | marine metagenome | isolation source: seawater | place: Indian Ocean: North | collected 2010 | reverse complement strand
CCCGCCGCCAAGCCTCCGGCGCCCCGCCCCGCACGCCCGGTCGTTTTACCCTGGCGGACCCGGCCGCGCCGACGGGTTTTGGGCTGGAGGGTCCGACGACGCGCGCCGCGGCGGGCTGGCTGCGGCCGGTCCGCACGGTCGTCTGCAACGGCGCCGCCTGGCGCGCCGAAGTCAGCCCGCGTCAGGTCGGGCCGGTCGGGACCCGCTACACCCTCTGTCTCTTTCCCTATCGCGACGGCGCGCGCCAGGGACTTCAGCTCGACATCTACGCCGCCGCCGTCCTGCACGGCGATCCAGAGACGCCGATCGCGCCGCAGTCCGAAGCCGTCTCGCCAGAAGCCTTCATGCGGGGCGCGGTTCAGGCGGTCGAGCAAAGGATCGGTCAGCCCGGCGCCTGGATTGAACATCGCCCGGCCAATCGCGACCGGCCCTTCTTCCTGGACGACGACGCCCTGTCCGCCGGTCCCCACTGAAGTCTTTCGACTGAGCCTGAAACGATCGCGCCCCTGACGGAGCCGTCAGGGGCGCGAAAGTCAGCGTTCAGGCGGGAATCAGAACTTGACGCTGAACCGGCCGAAGATGCGGTTGTCGCGGTATTCGTCCTTGTAGAGGCCGGTGTAGCCCATCTCCAGCGCGGTCCGTTCGGTCGCCTGGACGGTGAAGGCCAGGCCGCCGGAGATGACGTCGTCCCCCGGATTGGCGCCGCTGATCACGAAGCCGGGTCCATCGGCGAAGGCGGCGTCGAAGACTGGCCCGTCGCCGTTCAGATCGTGGGTATAGGCCAGGTGGGTCACCGCCGACAGACGCGGACGGCCCTGACCGCCGGCCAGGACGGTGCGGGTGCGGAAGCCGGCCGTGACCAGATCCGCCGTCTGTTCGACCTGGCCCGACAGGGCGGCGTCTCCGCCGACCTCGACCACGTCGGCGTCGTATTGGACATGGCTGAAGGCGCCGTAGGGTTCGAACATCGTCGCCCCGACCGCCCGGCTCCAGGCGAGTTCGCCATAGACCTGCCAGACGTCGCCGTCATAGTCGCCGGCCAAGGCGTTGCTGAACTGGTTCAACTGAGCGGTGCGGTCGGTGCGGACGTCGGCCTTGGCCCAGGATCCGCCGACACGGACCTGGAAGTCGCCCAGGGCGCCGCCGCCGTAGACGCCGATCTGTTCGCTGTTGACACGACCCGTCGAGTTCAGCCGCGCCGACCGCAGTTCCGAACGGCTTTCGCCCAAGGCCAAGCCGATGTGAACATCGTCCGACAGCGCCTTTTCGGCCCCGACCAGATAGCCGGACGATTCGCTGCGGAAGGCCGCCAGGCCGTCATGACGCGAGCCGCGGCCGTCGCCGAAGACGCCGCTGCCCCAGACCGAAACCCCGTTGCCCGCATAGGTCTGACCGCCGGCCTGACCCCGGCCGCGATCCGACATGGCCTCGCGGATCGCGCGCGTGTCGGACACCGCCAGGCCGGCCAGAGAGGCGTGAACCTCGCCGGTCAGGCTGGGCAGGGCGGCCTGAACCGCGGGCACGCTGGCGTCCAGCAGGGCGTTCTCCAGCGACAGGTCGCGGCTTCCGCCGGTCGCCGATCCGTTGATCATCACGTCCAGGGCTGCGCCCGCCGACTTCTGGTTCGAGTTGGCGCCTAGAGACGCCACCGTCACGTCGTTGCGGCGCACCGTCAGCGTGACCCCGTTGGTCGAATAGGTCAGGACCGGCGTCAGGAAGGCCAGATCGCTCTGCGCCCCGGTGAAGGCGCCGGTGACTGCGCCCGTCGATTGAATGATGTTCATCCGCGAGCGCAGGTTCCACTCGCCGCTGTCGGCCTTCAGCACGACCTGACCGCCCTCGAGGCGCGTCGCCCCGCCGACGTTCAGCCGCGAATAGGCGCCGCCGTTGACGCTGGAGCGGATCCACAGGAAGGAGCCCGGCTTGAAGTTGACGTCGCCGGCGACGGTCAGGGTTCCGAACGGATTGGCCCCGTCGCCCGGCGCGACCACGCCGCCGCTTTCCGCCGTCAGGTTCAGCAGACGACCGACGCCGCCGATCATGCCCACGCCGCCGACGGTGGCGTTCGAACGCAGCAGGCTGCCGTTGACGGTCAGAAGACCGCCCTCGACGCGGGTCGGGCCGCTGTAGTCATTGGCGCCGGTCAGGATCAGCTGCCCCCCGCCCTTCTTGACCAGACCGCCGATGTCATTGCCGAAGTTGGCCCGCACCTCGGCCGAATAGCGGTCGCGGGCGTCGCCGATGTTGTTGCTCCAGACATCGACGGTGCCGACCGCCACGGTGACGTCGCGGGTCGCCCGCAAAGCGGTCGGGCCGCCCAAGGCGACGTTCATCTGGGGCGCGCCCCAGCCGGACTTCAGATCGACGCCCGGCGTGTCCAGATCCCGCGAGCTGGACACCAGAATGTCCGAAATCAGGGCCGTGGAATATTCGGGGAAGTTCTCCATCAGGAGGGCGGCGAAGCCCGACACGTTCGGCGCCGCCATCGACGTGCCGGTATAGGCCGCATAGCCGGCGCCGGTGTAGCGGATGTACTGGTTCAGCACCCGCTGCAGTTCGGCGTTGGCGTATTCGAGCACGGCGCCGGAGAAGGCCGGGGTCAGGATCGCCATGTTGTTGGTCGAGACCAGCAAGCCCGCCAGGGTGGAGGTGAAGCTGTCGGGATCGCCCAGGCGGGCTCCCGCAACCAGGGTGATGGCCACCGCTTGCCGAGCCACTTCGCGCCGTTGCGCGTCCTCGTCATAACCGGGTCCGCCGGCTTCTCGCGCGTCGAGATAGTTGTTCAGCACGACCAGAAACTGGTTCACGGCCGCAGATTGCAGGGCCGAGACGGTGGTCGCAGCATAGAGTCCCGTATAGTTCGCCCGGGGATATAGGGCCAGGATGCCGGCCCGGTCCATCGTATAGGCGGGCACGGACGAGACGACGGCCGAACCCGGTCCGGCGACGCACCAGGTCGCCGTCTGACCGCAGAAGCTGGTCGACGGGTCGGCGGCGGCAAAGCTGGAATAGTTGGCGACCGACAGCCAGTTGGAGCGCAGGCGCGGATCCGACAGGGGCGCCACGGCGTCGATGCTGGCGTGGACGCCATAGCCGTTGCCGGCCGAGAAGACCACCAGCACGTCCTTGTCCAGCACGGGCTTGTAGTAGTCGCCGTAGTTCCGGTTCATCGACGCCAGAACGGTCGACAGCGACGCATTGTACGGCAGGGACGTGCCGCTGCCCCAGCTGTTGTTGATGATGCGCACCTGCCCCGTATTGGCCAGATCGACGATGTTCTGGTTCGAGGTCGCGACGATGTCGCCGTCGATATAGACGTCCTTGAACCACAGGAAGTCGCCGGCCGCGAAGTTGGTGGTGGCGGCGTAGAGCTTGGCGCCGTAGGCGTTGCCGAACATGGGCTGACCCGCGACCCGGTCGCCGGCGATGGTGCCCGCCACATGGGTGCCGTGGCCCTCCCATCGACGACGCGGATTGATCCGCCCGTCATTGCCGTAGCCCTCGACGACCTGGGTTCGCAGCCCCGTCACCTTGCCCGCCGATCCGAACAGGGGGTGGTCCATATAGACGCCGGCGTCATTGACCCCGATCGTCTGACCCCGCCCGGTCAAACCCATGGCGTAGGCATGTTCCAGCCCCAGGAAACGCTTGGAATAGTCGACCGAAAACTGGGCGTCCGACCGCCACGAGGCCAGGGCCGTCTGATAGTTGGTCGTGCGCGTCCCATTGGCCATATAGAAGCCGCCGGCCGGCGGGGTCGGCGCCGTCTGCGCCGCCGCCGCGCCCGCCAGGACCGACACGCCCGCCGTCGCAGCCATCAGGCCGATTTTGAAACTGAAAGCCACTCTTTCCCCCTCTTCGGCCGACGGCCGAACGCTTAAGCTTGCAACCCCACGGCGCAATTCAAACACTCAATCGACCGGCGCGAGCACCGTCGTCAACACATTTCGGACAAAAGACGGGCGCGGCGTTTCGTCTTTTAGGGGATAAAATTCCGACGCGTTCTGCGCGGCCAGCCGTAGCCTTCTCCGCATTGTCATGCGCTATTCGGTTCAGCGGCGCAGGTCCAGACCATCGCCGGGCCGAAGCAACTCGCTCGCAGGGGGGGGGTACGGAGGGAAAGCCGTGGCGGACAGAGAGGAAGTCGTTTCTTATAGTGAATACAACGCCTTATGTCGTCTAACGGGGTATATAGCGCATATTGATATCCCTAGGGATTTTTCCCGTTTGGCTAACCCCTCGGGACGCCTCCCGGACACGAAAAACCCCGCCAGCGTTGCAGCGCTCGGCGGGGTTCGAATGAGCTTGGCACAACACTCAAGGCCGAAGGGATTCTACCCCCTGCCCTGCCCGACCGCAACGTCGGGGGCACACAAATGAAGCGCCGCCTCAATCCCGAGAACTTTGTCGCCGAAAAACTGGTCTGGCATCAGCGGATCGCCAGCGATCCCAAGATCAGCCTCCAGGCCAAGGCCGTCGCCGGCTTCATCCTCCACGACCTGAACCCCTGCGAGGGCGGCGCCTGGCGCGGCCAGGAAAGCATGGCCACCAGCCTGGGCGTCAGCCCCCGCCAACTGCGACGCCTGCTCGAAGAGCTTCAGACCGCCGACTATCTGGAGGTCGAGGTCCGCCGGGGACGCGGCCGCACCAACATCTGCCGCGCAACCTTTCCTGGCGACGCGGCCGAGGCGCCGCAAAACCGGTCGTCGGCGACCGATCAAATCCGCAAAAAGCGGTCACAGGCGACCGCTCAAACGCCGGAAAACCGGACATCAGCGACACGAAAACCGGTCACCGGCGACCGACAATACCTTTATGAACCCATTAAAAGATTTCGCGCCGCCGAAAACCGACGACCGGATGGCGGCGCCGAGACGCCGGCGCGGCTCATCCCGTTCGCCCAGACCGACATCCGTCAGGCGGTCGTCCAGATCGCTGGGGAAGGCGCGGCGGTGAGCTACCTCGATCACGCCAGATGGGAGCCCGACGAACGGCGCATCCTCTGCACCAGCCAGACAGCCTTCGCCCGACTGAGAGACCTCGTCGGTCGGCCGCTCGCGGCGAAAGGCGTGTCCATCGCATTGCAGCCCTGCGGACCCCGGCAGCTCGCGGCCTGATCGAGAGGCATGCGGCGAATACACCCGATATTCACCGCACAATTTGCATCAATTATGCCTTGCCCTTGCGGCGAATAGCTCCCACATTCACCGCAACTGATGCGGCAAATATGACCTATATCCACGAACTGACCGACTGGCCCAACCTGACCTGGGACGACAGCGTCCTTGCCCAACCGCTCGCCGCCGTCCGCCATCGCCAGGGCCGGCTGATCGGACGGATGGAGGCCCTGGGCTTTCCGCTGCGCGAAGAAGCCGTCCTCCGCACCCTGACCGAGGACGTATTGAAGTCCAGCGAGATCGAGGGCGAAGTCCTCGACCGCGACCAGGTCCGCTCCTCCATCGCCCGCCGTCTGGGCATGGATGTCGTCGGCCTGATCCCTGCTGATCGCAACGTGGAGGGCGTCGTCGAAATGATGCTCGACGCCACCCAGAACTACGCTCAGCCGCTTACGGCTGACCGCCTGTTCGGCTGGCACGCCGCCCTCTTCCCGACGGGCCGCAGCGGCATGACCAAGATCACCGTCGGAGCATGGCGCACCCCGGACGGCGACCCAATGCAGGTCGTCTCAGGACCGGTCGGCCGCGAACGCGTCCACTACGAGGCCCCGGCTGCCGAGCGACTGGACTCCGAAATGGGCGCCTTCCTGAATTGGTTCGAAACCGCCGCACCTGATCCGGTGCTGAAGGCCGGCGTCGCCCACCTGTGGTTCGTCACCAACCACCCCTTCGACGACGGCAACGGCCGCATCGCCCGCGCCATCGCCGACCTCGCCCTGGCCCGAGCCGAGGGCACGGCCCAGCGCTTCTACAGCATGTCCGCCCAGATCCGCGCCGAGCGGAAGGCCTATTACGAGATGCTGGAGGCGACCCAGAAAGGCGACCTGGACATCACCGCTTGGCTGCTGTGGTTCATCGCCTGCCTCGACCGCGCCTTCGACGGCGCCGAGACCATCCTAGCCAGCGTCATGCGCAAGGCGCACTTCTGGGAAGCCCTAGCCGATCAGCCGTTGAACGAACGCCAGAGGAAGGTGCTGAACCGGCTGCTCGACGGCTTCGAAGGCAAGCTCACCAACGCCAAGTGGGCGGCGCTGGCGAAGACTTCGTCGGACACGGCCCTACGGGACATCAACGACTTGGTGGACCGAGGAGTTTTGGCGAGAGAGGCCGAAGGCGGGCGCAGCACGAGCTATTCACTCGTGCGGCGCGGGCCGCGGCAGGCATATTATTCGGACGCCAGATCATGACCCACGGTCTCGGTCAGTGCTGCGTAGGAGCTCTGCGAAGCGTCCCTCCCCCAGTAACCGAGGCATGAGCTTCATAAAAAGCCATTCGCCTAAATGCTTCAGGATGATCAGCAGCACCCCCGACACCAGCGACAGACCAAGCATCGCCAGAAAACTTTCCGAGAGGGACATTTCATACCTCTATAGAAGAAGCTGATATTTGCTAAACTTAGCTCATTCCGCAGTTGCGTGTCACCTTGGCTTGAAAGGGGAAATTCAACTTCCAGCGATGCAGAGAAACTAAGCGGGTGTTTGATTCAACGCGGATTACGATCTTTAACGCACAAAGTTCGGCACATATCGCAGTCCTAGAGTGGGCGGATACGGGATACCGGATTTCGCAAATTCATACCCATGCCGAATCGATATAACGCTGTTCTCAGTTACATTTCCAAGCTGAGGCGAGAGCTCCAGTGGCAACTGAACGTGAAATATCCCGAATTCGGCATGATCACGCAGAATGGACTGCCTTAGTCCGCCAGTTGCTCGCATATGGCGAGGTGAATGATCTGGAAGACAGGCATGTTGACTTTCTAGAAAGTCTGCAAAGGCCTTGGCGCTCAAAAGAACTCAGCTATAGGCAGGTAGAGTGGCTGCTCGATATTCGCGATTCTACAACGTTTTTGTCACAGTACAGAGGCGTGGGCGTGAAGTTCCTCATGCGCGCTTGTTTTGAAAATCGCTTCGGCATCGACGACATGGATGATGTTGCCTGGGTCGAAGCCATTTGGGCGGCGCGAGAAGACCGGCTGCGGAAACGGGATGCGCAGCGGCTTTTTTGGATCGCTCGGTCGCTAGACGCCATCGACGACTAACCGTGCCTCGCGTTTTTGCGTCTGGATAGATGTTGGTCGGAAGCCGCCCCACGCCCTTCGCCGCCATCTGGGCAACCATCGTTCGTATGCAGTTCTGCTCATGGCGCCCACAACCCCTGTGCAGGGCGGGTTTCGGTCGCTAAACCACCGGTTATAACTCGGGGGAGTGCATGGCCGACGGCTTTTTCGAAAATCCGATCCTGAACTCACCGTATGAGGAGCCACGGCGGCATCATGCGCTGAGCGAGGACGGACAGCCGCTCAACCTGCCTCCTAAGGAAGGCCGGCGGCGATCAGAGCTGATTTCACCGGTACCCCCTGCGAAAAAGCAGAAGAAGCGTGACTCGCAGGGCGACTGGCTGCAACAGGAGGATGAGGAAGGTCAGGCCTACACCCTCCAAAACATCAACGAGATCCGTACCCACGTCTCCAACTGGCGGCGCCTGCCCAACCCGGCGGATTGGGGAGTGACGCCGATCACTCAGCGCCTGCTGCAATACTGGCGGCACCACAATTTCGAAACGGTCCGTCCATTTTTCTGCCAGGTGGAGGCCGTGGAAACGGCGATCTGGCTCACTGAGGTCGCCCCGCGCCAGAAGCAGCATGCCCACCTCGTGGCGAACCTCAGACAAGCCAATCAGGACGCCAATCCGGAGTTGTTACGAACGGCGCTTAAGCTGGCCACAGGCGCGGGCAAGACGACGGTCATGGCCATGTTGATGGCTTGGCAAACACTGAACGCTGTTCGCGCGGCTAATAGCGATCGGTTCAGCCGCGCTTTTTTGATCGTGGCGCCGGGGATCACCATTCGGGACCGCTTACAGATCCTGCAGCCTAGCCATCCCGAAAACTACTACGCCCGCCGTGAACTGGTCCCGCAGGACCTTCTGCCAGACATGGCGAAGGCCAAGGTGGTCATCGCCAACTACCACGCCTTCAAACGACGCGAGACCATGGAGCTGTCAAAGGTCGGCAGGGCCTTTCTGCAGGGTCGTGACGAACCTATCCAGACGTTGGAAACCGAAGGCGCCATGCTCAAGCGCGCCTGCGGCGAGCTACTAGCGTTCAAGAATCTGGTCGTGATCAACGACGAGGCACACCACTGCTATCGCGAACGCGCGGGCGGCGACGCCGAGGCTCCGGTGGCGGCAGAAGAGCGAGAAGAAGCCAAGCGCAACGCAGAGGCCGCCCGGTTATGGATTTCGGGGTTGGAAGCGCTGAAGCGTAAGGTGGGCGTCCGCATGGTCTACGACCTGTCGGCCACCCCCTTCTTCCTGCGCGGGTCAGGCTATCGCGAGGGGACGCTGTTCCCCTGGACGGTATCGGACTTCTCGCTGATGGACGCGATTGAGTGCGGCATCGTCAAACTACCGCGCATCCCGGTGGCTGACAACGCGGTCACCGGCGACGCACCGATCTATCGCGAGCTTTGGGAGCACATCGGCAAGCGCATGCCGAAGAAAGGGGCCGGCAAATCAGGGGACCTTGACCCCCTCTCCGCCAGCTTCCCCCCTGAGCTGCAGACGGCGCTTTACGCTCTCTACAGCCATTACGAGAAGACCTACGAGGCATGGCGACGGGAAGGCATCGAGACTCCGCCGGTGTTCATTGTCGTCTGCAACAACACCGCCACGTCGAAACTGGTCTACGAGTGGATCGCGGGCTTCGAACGCCCAGGCGAGGACGGCGAACCGGAGTTCCGCCATGCAGGCCACCTGGCGTTGTTCCGGAACTACGACGAACACGGCAACCGGCTGACCCGTTTCAACACCCTGTTGGTCGATTCCGAAGCGCTCGAGGCAGGCGAGGCGCTGGACGCGAGCTATCGCGACTTGATGGGCCCTGAGATCGAGCAGTTCAAACGCGAGTTGCGCGATCGGGGGATGCACAAGGAGGCGGAGAACCTCGCCGATACGGATGTGCTGCGCGAGGTGATGAACACCGTCGGACGTAAAAGCCGCCTCGGCGAGCAGATCCGCTGCGTCGTCTCCGTATCGATGCTGACGGAAGGCTGGGACGCCAACACCGTCACGCACATCATGGGCGTTCGCGCCTTCGGCACCCAGCTGTTGTGCGAGCAGGTAGTCGGGCGCGGCCTGCGCCGCCAGTCATACGACCTGAACAAGGAAGGCCTGTTCGACGTCGAGTACGCGGACATTCTCGGCATTCCATTCAACTTCACCGCTGAGCCGGTCGTTGCCCCGGTCAAGAAGCCGGCGAAAAGCACTCGAGTGCAGGCGCTCAAGGAACGACTGGTCGACAAGGCCGAGCTGGAGATCGTCTTCCCGCGCGTTGAGGGATACCGCTACGATCTTCCCGACGAGACGATTACCGCCCACTTCACAGACGACAGCCGCCTGGAGCTGAACCCCGGCAACGTCGGCCCTTCCAAGGTCCAGAACGAAGGGGTTGTCGGCGAAGGCGTCGTGCTGACGCCTGAGATCGTTGAGGCCGCGCGCGCCAGCGAATTGTCCTACAGGATCGCTAAACGGCTGCTCTACACCCGATACCGCGACGAGGGTGAAGACCCGCCGATGCACCTATTCGGCCCAATCCAACGCATCGCGAGGCGCTGGATCACCGAGGGGTACCTGACAGCCAAGGGCGTGCCGTTAGGCTCGATCATGTACCCGGCGTTGGAAGCCCAGGCGGCCGAGCTGATCTTCATGGCTTGCCAGAGATCGCACGAAGGCAAGGCGCGGGTGAAGGCGATCCTCGACTCCTACAATCCTCGCGGCTCGACTCGATTCGTCGCCTTCAACACCACCAAATCCGTCTGGACCACGCGAGCGGACAAGAGCCACGTCAGTCATGTGGTTTTGGACAGCGACTGGGAGGCCGAGCTGGCGCGCGTGCTGGAGGACCACCCCCGGGTGGTCGCCTATGTGAAGAACCAGGGCATGCAGTTCGAGGTCCCCTATCGCGACGGTGCGGTGGCGCGCCGCTACGTGCCGGACTTCATCGTACGGCTGAACGACGGCGGCGAGGAGCCGCTGAACCTTATCCTGGAGACCAAAGGCTATCGCGGCCTTGACGCGCAGCTGAAGGCCTCGACCATGAACATCTTCTGGGTTCCCGGCGTGAACGCCCTGGGAACCCAGGGACGCTGGGCATTCGCGGAACTCACCGACGCCTTCGCGATCGAAGAAGAATTCGCACGACTGGTCGAAGGTCTTGTCAACGCGGAGCTTGCCGCGTGATGGGGCAGCCCCGTCTTCTCCTCGCAGGGGTTTACTCCCTGTCAGCAAATCACATATACGCTGAGTGCATTCGCCCCTTGGGAGTAGGCACGCTCGATTATCCTGAGCGACCGCTGAAACCCTGGGGCTTCTCCAATTCAGCCCTGCCTCTGAGGAACGGCTCATGACGAGCCGTCGCGTCGCTATTCTGATCGACGGCGGTTTCTTCCTGAAGCGGCTGCCGAAACTCGTCCCCAGCAACTTCTGCGACAGCGCCGAGGGGGTGGCGCGGTGCATTCGGATTATGTGCCGCTCCCATGTTCGCCAACTGACCGGGGCCGACAAAGAGCGGTGGCAGGACGATGTCTATCGCATCTTCTTCTATGATGCCGTGCCCTACGCCGGCAGCGCTCATCACCCGCTCGAAAACCGTCCCATCGACTTCGGCAAGAGCGCCACAGCCGTGTTCCGCAGGGAGTTGTTCGACATACTGCGCCGGCAGCGGAAGGTCGCGCTCAGATTGGGCAAGGTGAACAGAGAGAGCGACTGGGCGCCGCCCGGCGACAAGGTTCGCAAGCTTCTCGGAACGAAGTCGTGGCTGGAGGGCCTCGATCTCGATGCGGTGCAACAGGGCGCGTCTCTGACCTTGACGCCGGAACAGCTCGCCGAAGCCCGGCGGTTGAAGGCGCGGTGGGACGAGATCACGCCGGCGAATGTGCGCCTCGGTCTGCGCCAGAAGGGCGTGGATATGAGGATCGGCCTCGACATCGCCTCCATCACGCTTAAGCGGCAAGCTGACATCATCCTGCTTGTGGCCGGAGACAGCGACTTCGTACCGGCGGCCAAGCTGGCGCGTCGCGAGGGTGTAGAGTTCATCCTCGACCCGCTATGGCAGGCGATCAACGCCGACCTGTTCGAGCACATCGACGGCCTGCAATCCGGGCTGCGCAAGCCCAAGAGCAAGGCCGCCGTAGCCGCGATCGAAGCGGCCGACGCCGCCAATCTGCCGCCTGAACCTAACGAGCCCGAGGACGACTGATGGCCCGCACCCCCAAAGGCCCCAAGCAGGTCACCACTCTGACGCACGACGAGGCGACGCGGAAGAACATTCCGACGGCGGAGCTGCAGTCGACGGCGCAGTACATCGAGGAGATGAACCCGTCGCAGCCCGTGGCCTACCCGCGGGCGCGCCCGTTGGCGCAGGGCGAGCGGCGCGAGCGGGACGAGGACCTGGACCCGCAGATCGTCTGGAACGGCGTGCGCATCCGGCTGACCGAGGCGCAGGTGCGGCAGCTGCACGACACGGGCGAGGTCGAGATCGGCGACGCCCAGCTGGTCTGGCGCGGCAAGGATACGCAGGACTGGTCGGACCTGATCGTCCAGACCCCGCCGCTGTATATCCAGGAGAAGATCCACCCGCGCGCCATCATCGACGACCTGCGCCGCCGCAGCGAGCAGGCCAAGGGCGACAAGGCGCCGGCCGAGACCATCGACCTGTTCGCCGACTTCAACGGCGTCGACCCCGAGGCGAAGACCGAATTCTATCAGCACGACCAGCACTGGTCGAACCGCATGATCCTGGGCGACAGCCTGCAGGTCATGGCCTCGCTGGCCGAGCGCGAGCGGCTGGCCGGCAAGGTGCAGTGCATCTATTTCGACCCGCCCTACGGCATCAAGTTCAACTCGAACTGGCAGGTCTCGACCCAGTCCCGCGACGTCAAGGACGGCAAACAGACCGACATCTCCAGAGAGCCGGAACAGGTGAAGGCCTTCCGCGACACCTGGAAGGACGGCATCCACTCCTACCTGACCTATCTGCGCGACCGGCTGACGGTGATGCGCGAGTTGCTGACGGAGAGCGGCTCGATCTTCGTGCAGATCAGCGACGAGAACGTCCACCGCGTGCGGGCGGTGATGGATGAAGTCTTTGGCGTTGAAAACTTCGTGGCCGAAATTCTGGCAAAGAAAAAAGGAAGTCAAACAAGTGGAACAATCAATCCAGTCAACGACTATATAATCTTCTACGCCAAAAACATCACACGGATTAAGTTCCGACGAATCTGGGAGGTAAGGGAAGATGAAGAAATATTCGATGACTTCCCATATGTAGAGCTATCAAACGGAGAAAGGATTTCAGTTATTGCCCTCTCCGCTCGTGACAAATTGGACTACAGAGCGGACTACAAAACATTCCGTGACCGATACCCGGATGCACGTCCGTACGGGTTAAACCCTCTCAAGAGCGGGGGGTACCGTCGCAACCAATCTCACCCATTTCCTTTCAGGGGTCGAACCTTTCCGATCACGGAGGGGAACTGCTGGAAGCACACCGTTGTAGAGGACGATGGTTCCGTTCCGGGCATGGTTCGGCTTGGGAGGGCTGATCGGCTTGCCCCGCTTGAACGGGATGTACGGTTCGTACGCTTCTCGCCTTCCCCGTCGATCAAGCAGATTTCGAACTGGTGGGACGGCATCGGCGGAGCTTCAGCTCCAATCTACGTCGTTCAGACGAATGTTGAGCTTGTTAAGCGATGCATCCTAATGGCGACCGATCCTGGAGACCTGGTGTTCGATCCCACGTGCGGCTCGGGCACGACGGCCCACGTTGCCGAACAGTGGGGTCGTCGTTGGGTCACTATCGATACAAGCCGCGTTGCTTTGGCGTTGGCGCGCACGCGGCTGATGAGCGCGCGATATCCGTACTATCTACTCGCGGATAGCGCGGAGGGTCGAAAAAAGGAGCAGGATGTTTCAGGTGAGCCGCAGCCGTTGGGCGGGGCGCAGGGGGACATCCGCCAAGGTTTTGTCTACGAGCGCGCTCGAACAGTAACGTCAGGTTCGGTTGCCAATAACGCTGAGATCGACGTCATTTGGGAGGAGTGGCAGGCGAAGCTGGAGCCGCTGCGCGAGGCGCTGAACGCCCGTACCGGCCGCGGTTACGAGGAGTGGGAGATCCCGCGTGATGTCCAGGCCGGCTGGGACGACGAGACTATCGACCTGCACCGCCGCTGGTGGGACGCGCGCATCGCTCGCCAGAAGGAGATCGAAGCCTCCATCGCCCGTCGCGCCGACGTCGAGCTGCTGTACGACAGGCCCTATGTCGATGGGGCCAAGGTGCGGGTGGCCGGGCCGTTCACGGTCGAGAGCCTGTCGCCGCACCGGGTGGCGCCGTCTGACGCCGACGCCCTGTATGACGATATCGAGGCCGACGAAGGCCGCCGCAAGCGCCACCTGGCCAGCGCCCCGCCGACCGACTTCGCCGAGGTGGTGCTGGAGAACCTGAGGACGTCCGGCGTTCAGCAGGGCGCCAAGGCCGACCGGATCGAGTTCACCAGCCTGACCCCTTGGCCCGGCCAATGGATCGCCGCCGAAGGCCGGTATGTGGAGGGCGACGCCGAGCGCCGCGCGGCCATCTTCATCGGCCCCGAGTTCGGCACCGCCAGCCGCCCCGACCTGACCGCCGCTGCGCGCGAGGCCACCGACGCGCGCTTCGACGTGCTGATCGCCTGCGCCTTCAACTTCGAGGCCCACGCCTCGGAGCTGACCCGCATGGGCCCGCTGCCGATCCTGAAGGCCAAGATTAACCCCGACCTGCACATGGCCGGCGAGCTGAAGAACACCGGCAAGGGCAACCTGTTCATCGTCTTCGGCGAGCCGGACGTGGAGATCGAGACCTTGGCCGGCGGCCAGCTGCAGGTGCGGGTGCTGGGCGTCGACGTCTTCGATCCCAACACCGGCGACGTCCGCTCAGGCGACACCAAGTCCATCGCCGCCTGGTTCATCGACACCGACTATGACGAGGAAAGCTTCTTCGTCCGCCACGCCTACTTCCTGGGCGCCAACGACCCGTACAAGTCCCTGAAGACCGCCCTGCGCGCCGAGATCGACGAAGCGGCCTGGGCGACGCTGTACCGCGACGTCAGCCGGCCGTTCGACCGCCCGAAGTGCGGTCGGATCGCGGTGAAGGTAATTAATCACTTCGGGGACGAGGTGATGAAGGTGTTCAGGGTGTAATCGTGGATATCCTGACCCCTCGCGTTTGGCCTGAGATTACTGCAGCGGCCCACGCTGCGACTACGCCTTCGTTCGCTGCCATCGCATACTTCGGCGCGAAGGGCGATGAACTGCTACCGTTATTACCCGGGAGCTCGTTGGTAGTCGACGCAACTACGCCTACAGTCGCCGCCGGATCGACCTGCCCGGACGCGCTCCGGCGCCTCCAAGTTAAAGGTGTTCGCGTCTTCAGCGCCAAGCACCTCCACGCGAAGATGATCGCGTTCGACAAGATCGCGTTCGTTGGATCGGCCAATGCCTCTGCACATTCACGGGATACACTCATAGAGGCCGTGGTAAAGTTTAAATCCAAACGGTCTCTAAGCGAGGTACGAAACGCAATAACAGCTTTGTGTCGTACCGAGTTAACTTCAGCTGATCTAGACACTCTGTCGAAGATTTACGTTCCTCGACGTAGTCCTCCTAAGGAGCGTCCCGCTCAGGCGAAGCTGCAAACGCTTGTTATGGAGCTCACTCTGGAGCAAGGACAGGGCCGAGAAACTCAAGTCCAACCGCCTCGCCCCGTCTGGGAGAGATACTTCGGCATTGAGTGGGAGGCACTAAGCCTCCCCCAACTAACACTGCTTGACGAGGCCAATCCAATTGCGACGCCCCTAAGGCGCAATATAGTTAGGCACGACCACAACCTGACAATCGAGATCGCCGGCGCTGAACCGCCACGTCCCGCTCTCCTTCAGATCAGGAGAACAGGTAATAACGCCTACAAATATCGAGTAATACGTCCAATCCATTCAGAATTCGCTCATGTAAAAGCGTTAGTTTCTTCAGTCCCAAACCCGCATTGGACGGCAGGTAGAAAGTGGATAATCATCTGAAGATGGACTTCCGCCTCGCCGACACCTTCACCGACGCCCTCGCCCGTTTACCTGCGCAGGATCAGAAGGCGGTGAAGGTCAGTGTCATGGATCTGCAGCTGGACCCGTCTGCGCCGGGCCTGCAGATGCACCGGATCACAGCATCAAAGGACCCCAACTTCTGGTCGGCGCGGGTCAATCGCGACATCAGACTGATCTTGCATAAAACCGGCGCGAGCCTGCTCGTCGCCTACGTCGATCACCATGACGCCGCCTACGCCTGGGCCGAGCGGCGGCGGATAGAGACTCATCCGCGCACCGGGGCGGTCCAGATCGTCGAGGTGCGCGAGCGGGTGGAAGAGGCGCAGCCGGACCTGGCCCGCTGGTGGACCCCCGAGGAGGCGCCTCTGTCCATGGTCGCCGAGGCGCCGATCCGTTTCCTCTTCGACGGCCTGGACGACGAGGTCCTGCTGGGCGTGGGCGTACCGGAGGAATGGCTGACGCCTGTGCGGCGCACGGTCGAAGACGACTTCTTCGATCTCGCTGAACACCTGCCGCGCGAGGCCGCCGAGGCGCTCCTGGAATACGCCTCGACAGGACGGCTGCAGGCCGCTGTCCCTGCGGCGGCGGAAGCCAATCCGTTCGAGCATCCGGACGCGCGCCGGCGTTTCGTCGCCTTCGACAACGCCGACGAGCTGGCGGCGGCGCTGGAGGCGCCTTGGGAGAAGTGGTCGATCTTCCTTCACCCGACGCAGCGCGAGGTGGTGGCGCGGCGCTACAACGGTCCCGCCCGCGCGACGGGCTCGGCCGGCACCGGCAAGACGGTAGTGGCGCTCCATCGGACCGCTCGGGCTCTGAAAAGCGACCCGGCCGCCCGGGTGCTGCTGACCACCTTCTCCGAACCGCTCGCGCGACACCTGCAGACCAAGCTGGGGGTGTTGCTGGCCCAGGACCGAGGCGCAGCGAGTCGGGCGACGGTCGCTTCGTTCGAGGCGGTCGCGGCCGAGCTCTACGAGTTGGCTTTCGCACTGCGACCAAGGCTAGCTCGGCCGGAACAGATAGAGGCGGCGCTCGCAGGGGCGGCGGCGGAGACCGGGCTTGCCGGCTTCTCGCAGCGGTTCCTAGACATCGAATGGCAGCAGGTGGTGGATCCACGCCGGGTGAACTCGGCCGAAGCTTATGCGGTTGTGCCGCGCCTGGGACGCAAGACGCGACTGGGCGCACGCCAGCGCGAGGCGCTGTGGCCGGTGTTCGAACGCGCCAGGGCGCGACTGGAGGGCCAGGGGTTGATGACCCTGCCGATGCTATTCAACACCCTGGCGGATTACTTCGAGGGGCGGAAGGACAAGCCATTCAGCCATGTCGTGGTCGATGAGGCTCAGGACCTTGGCGTCGCGGAACTGCGCCTGATGCGCGCCATCGCCCCCGTCGAGGGGGCAGACCGGCTGTTCTTCGCGGGCGATCTTGGTCAACGCATCTTTCAGCAACCCTTCTCCTGGCGTGAGCTGGGCGTGGATCTGCGAGGCCGCTCCTCCACCTTGAAAGTCAACTACAGGACCTCGCAGCAGATCCGCGAGGCCGCAGACGCCCTGCTCCCGGCGTCCGTGCGGGACGTCGATGGCGAGGAAGCCGACCGTCGGGACACGATCTCGGCCTTCGAGGGACCGTCGCCTGAAGTTCGTCTGGCGTCGTCGCTGGAGCAGGAGCAGGCGTGGGTCGCCGCCTTCATCCGCGAAGCACTTGAAAAGGGCCTTGCCCCAGAACAGATCGGCCTCTTTGTTCGCTCTCCCCACGAACTCCAACGGGCGCGCGCCGCAGCCGCTATTGCGGGGGTCGAGGTGATCGAGATCTCCGGCGATCGTACCGAGGCTGAGGGCCGCATTTCCATTGGAGTCATGCACCTCGCCAAGGGCCTGGAGTTTCGCTGGGTCTCCGTGATGGCCTGCGACGACGACGTTTTGCCCGCGCCGGAGCGGGTTGACGCGGTGATCGACCAGGCCGACCTTGACGACGTCTACGAGACCGAGAGGCACCTACTCTACGTCGCCTGCACTCGAGCACGTGACCGCCTGTTGCTCAGCGGACTCGCGCCAGGTTCGGAGTTCCTAGAGGATCTTCGCCCGGGTGTTTGAGCGGTGATTAAACCCGCCTTTTTCGCGTGCCAAGGAAGACTGACGGCTACCTACCCAAAGCCCCCTCATGCCCTCACTAACGCGTCAGCCAGAGCCCAAAGACGGGAATCCGTCGGCGACGTAGTCGAACGAAAATCATAGGGCATCTTCGGAACCGGACCGAACAACATCGTGGCTGCTTCGCTCGCCAAGCCTCTCAAATGTTCGATTTCCGTGGCGTCCAGCTGCTTTCGCACCACGGCTGTAGTCAGCGCCAGCGCCAGGACCGACTGATGCCCGACCTGGGCTTGAACATATCGGTCCACGTCCTCGAACTCTCGTTCAATTAGATAGGTCAGAAGTTCGGCGGGCTTCATGCCGTGGCGCTCCTGAAGCGCTTTGAAATGCCTCATCGCGGAGACCGAAATGTGGTGCGACAGACGAGGGAGATTGCTGGCCATGAAGTGCTCATTCCCGAAAGCGTGCGACCAGTGATAGGCCGCAAGCGATTGATAAATATCATAAAGTCTGAAGTGTGCGGCTAGTTACCCAAGGGGGGCAAAAATTTAGACGTTTTAGATCAATAATTTACAGACATCGCAGGTGTGCGTAGTGTGTGCACGCCATCAGCGTCTCCAAAAAGCGCCCCTGACCAGGGGCCGCCTCGTCCTCCAACCTCGTAACGGCGACTTCGCGGCGGAAAAGCCACCCTCTAGGCGCAGGGGCTTCTCAGAACTGCGGCCAGATCCATTCGACATCACGAGAAGGCCCCAAACCTAAGACCGTCAATGCGGCTCAAAACCCGGCTCAATCCGGAGGTTTTCAGGACATCTGTGGCGACGAGAGCATCCTCGATAGGAGAGGCGAGAAGGAACCGCATTGCCGCCTCCTTGGATCCGAAAACATCCACGGAATCGCGAGCGACGGCCTTGAGGACTTGATCGATGCGTTCGTCAGGCACGGGTACGCCGAGCACCTCGCCATAACGCGCGACTTCAGCGCGATAGTCAGCGATCGGCTGCCGCAGAGGCCAAGTGGAGGGATCGCCGGACACGCAGTTTCGCCGGAGATAGATAACTCCAACCAAAACAGCCAGCGCCCCCATCAAGATCCCATATCGCGCCATATGAATGTCCTCCGGCACCGAAAGCCGCTCGACTAACTACGTTCATCGAACCCGAACATATCCAAAGCGGCGTTTAAAATTCTAACGCCCATCTCGGCCTCAACATTGGCGTCGCGACGAAACGCTAAAGTCGCCAGATCGTGTTTGCAAGCACCATCTTGACGCCAAAAATAAATCGTGCCTACAAGCACGCATGGCCTACTTCTCCGCCTCCCACCTCGACTCGTCTGATTTTACGGCGGGTGAGATCGCCCGAATTACCGGCATAAAACCTGCCGCTCAGCGCGACTGGCGACGCCGCGGCCTGTTGGCTCGTCCTGATCAAGGCTGGGCTCGCCACAGGGTCGACGATCTCATTGAGATAATGGTGCGCGGAGTTATGAGCGACCTGGGCATGCCGCATCTCAGCATCTTCCTGGACATTAACGATCTCAAGAGGGAGGTATTGCGTTGGGCAATACAGGCCCCTGACTCAGTCTACAAACCAGACGATAGTCTTCAGCCTGTCAAAATCTATCCGCCCAAATATCAATATGCTTGCGCTACAGCGCCCTGGCCCGAATACAACGTTCCATTCATACTGCTGAAAGACGCTTCAGCTGTAACATCATTCCTCGGCCAGAAACGTTCTCTTTCCTGCACAACGCTCGATCTTAAGAAGATCGCCGAGACAATCGTCGAAGCTGCAGACAAGCCGCTGTGGACGCTAAAACCTGGCCCTGATGAGGAAGAGATCCAAGATGCATATCGATGCGCTGGCTGGGGCGACCTCGAAGCTCAAGAAGCGTTGATCGAGATCGGGATTGATTGGGCAGGGGAGGTTTTCGGGTGAGACAACGTAGCATCCCTCAGCTTCCCACTAGCCTGCCGCCGAGAGGCTTAAGCCGAGAAATCGCAAGCCAGTACATCGGCGTCAGCGTCAGTAAGTTCGACGAGATGGTCACTGATGGCAGGATGCCGTCGCCCAAGCGGATTGACGCGCGGAAAGTATGGGATCGCGACGCGTTGGATCGCGCCTTCTTCGCCCTGCCGGACGACGGCGCCGATCGCGACGCCAATCCTTGGGATGCAGACCTTGTCGCCGGAAGGGCCGCTTGAAGCAAAAGCCGCGCTACGTTTCCGCCTACCGGGACCGTCATGGGGTGTTGAGGTGGCGATTTCGGCAAGCAGGCCTGCCTGAATCCCAGACCAAAGAACTCTTCGGTTCGGAGGCGTGGTGGGCCTGGTATGACCTCGCCGCCCGTGCGACGCCCAAGCCCGTGGCCAGCGCGCGAACCCAGCCGGGCAGCATCCACGCTCTCGGCGTCGCCTTCTACGCTTCGTCGAACTACACTCGGCTCCGTCCAGGAACACAGAAGACCTACAAGGGAATCTTCGACCGCTACCGGGACAAGTACGGCGACAGGCCGGTGGCCATGCTGGAGGCCCATCACATCCGGGCCCAGATGGACGGCATGGTGGACACGCCAGCGGCGGCCAACAACATGCTGAAGGTGCTGCGCGCCGTCCTCCGGTTCGCTGTCGAGCGGGGCATGATCCGGAACGACCCGACCATTGGCGTGAGGCCCCTGCGGTATCGGAGCGAGGGCTTCCACACCTGGACCGAGGACGAAGTCGCTCGTTTCGAAGAACGATGGCCGATCGGGTCGAAACAGCGCCTGGGCTTCGATCTTCTGCTCTACACCGCTCAAAGATCCGGCGACGTACGGCAGATGACGATCCACCAGATCGCCGGCGATCGGGTGATCGTGCGTCAGGACAAGACGGGCCAACCCGTCGATATTCCTCAACACCCCCGCCTTCAGACGTCACTTGCCTCCCAAAAGCTTGGGCATCTGGTCATCCTGATCGCGAAGGACGGCAAACCCTATACCGAGAAGGGCTTCGGCAACTGGATCAAAAAGGCTGCTGTTAGCGCCGGGTTGCCGCACTGCTCGGCGCACGGATTGCGCAAGGCGGCGGCGCGACGCCTAGCCGAAGCAGGATGCTCGCCGCACGAAATCATGTCGATCACAGGCCACCAAAGCCTGAAAGAAGTCGAGCGCTACACACGCGAAGCCAATCGTCGCGGCCTCGCTGACGGCGCCATGAAACGCATCGGCTGAAAGACGAACCCAGAACAAGCCTGTCTAACCACAATCGCAAGGTTAGACGTATCAGGAGGTAAGATTTTGATTTTGAGTAGTATTTTTTGCCGCGTGGCGGACAGAGAGGGATTCGAACCCTCGGTAGGCTTTCACCTACACACGCTTTCCAAGCGTGCGCGATCGACCACTCCGCCACCTGTCCGTTTCACGCCAGCTCGCGCGCGCCGCCGGAGGTCGATCCGGCGGGAGGCGGGCCTGATAGAACACCATGGCCCCCTCGGCAAGCGCCTGTGACGTCCCCATATGGGGGCGGACGACATTTTCCTTATTGGGGAACCCCATGCTGCTGACCAAGACCGCCGAACTGCCCACCGCCGAGACCGCCCTGCCCGGACGCGCCGAGCCCCTGGCGACGGACGAAACCCATTTCGTCAGCGGCCATCCGCTGAAGGGGCCCTATCCCGAGGGTTTTGAAACGGCGATCTTCGGCATGGGCTGTTTCTGGGGCGTGGAGCGGGTCTTCTGGTCCCTGCCGGGCGTCTGGGTGACGTCGGCCGGCTATTCGGGCGGAATCACGCCCAATCCGACCTATGAGGAGACCTGCACCGGCCGGACCGGGCATGCCGAGGTGGTCAAGGTGGTGTTTGACCCGTCGGTCATAACCTACGGCGACCTGCTTAAGGCTTTCTGGGAAAACCACGACCCGACCCAGGGCATGCGCCAGGGGAATGACGTCGGCACCACCTATCGGTCCGCCATCTACACTCTGAACGACGATCAGCAGCGCGAGGCCGAGGCGTCGCGTGACGCCTATCAGGCGGCCCTGACCGCGGCCGGGCGCGGCGCCATCACCACCGAGATTCAGCCGGCCGGCGAATACTATTACGCCGAGGGTTATCACCAGGGCTATCTGGCCAAGAATCCGGCCGGCTATTGCGGCATCGGCGGCACCGGCGTGGTCTGTCCGATCGGGATCGGCGTGAGGGCCTGACCGACGTCCTTGGATGACGGTCGGGCGAAATGTCCTGTCCGCCTCCGGCTAGGCGTCGGCGGCGGACAGGCGTAGGGAAGCCGAAAACGCCCAAGGGAGAGCCGCCATGTCCGCCTTCGTCCATCCCGATGAGATCCGCAGCCGTTTCTCGGCCGCGTTGTCGGCCATGTACCGAGCGGAGGTGCCTCAGTACGGGGAGCTGCTGACCCTGGTGGCCGAGGTCAACGCCGAGGCCTTGAAGGCCGATCCGGCGGGGGCGGACCGGCTGGCCGCAGCCGGCGAACTGGCGCGGCTGTCTGAGGAACGGCACGGCGCCATCCGCGTCGGCACGGCGGACGAACTGGCCACTATCGCCCGCGCCTTCGCCGTCATGGGCATGGCGCCGGTCAGCTATTACAATCTGGCCCCCGCGGGGGTGCCGGTCCATTCGACCGCCTTCCGCCCGGTCGATCCGGCGGCCCTGGCGCGCAATCCCTTCCGGGTCTTCTGCTCCCTGCTGCGGCTGGAGCTGATCGAGGATCAGGACCTGCGTCAGGAGGCGGCCGCGGCCCTGGCCCGGCGCGACATCTTCACCCCGGGCGCGCGGGCGCTGATCGAGGCGGCCGAGACCGCCGGCGGCCTGGACGAGGACCAGGCCGACCGTTTCGTGTCCGAACTGCTGGAGACCTTCCGCTGGCACGCCGAGGCGACGGTCAGCGCCTCCGTCTATGAGCGGCTGGTCGCGGCCCACCGGCTGATCGCGGACGTGGTCAGCTTCAAGGGGCCGCACATCAACCATCTGACGCCGCGCACCCTGGACATAGACGCGGCCCAGGCCGCCATGCCCGAACGGGGCATCACGCCCAAGGAGACGATCGAGGGGCCGCCCGCCCGCGCCTGCCCGATCCTTCTGCGCCAGACCAGTTTCAAGGCCCTGCAGGAGGCCATCGCCTTCCCCGGCGCGGACGGGGCCGTCCAGGGGGTGCACACCGCCCGCTTCGGCGAGATCGAGCAGCGCGGCTGCGCCCTGACCCCGACGGGACGCGCCCTGTACGACGCGGCCCTGGCCAGCAAGGACTTTTCGGCCCTGCCCGACGACTGGTCGGCCCTGCGCCGGAACGGCCTGGCCTGGTTCCGCTATCGCGCGACGCCGCAGGGCCTGGCCGGGCGCGCCGAGACGACCGATCTGGAGGCCCTGATCGCCCTGGGTCACGTCGTCGCGGAGCCGATCACCTATGAGGATTTCCTGCCCGTCAGCGCGGCCGGAATCTTCCAGTCCAACCTGGGCGCCGAGGTGCGCGAAGCCTATGCCGTCGATCCGGCCAAGGCCGATTTCGAACGGGCCCTGGGCCGGGCCGTGCTGGATGAGATGGCCCTGTATCAGGCGGAGCAGGAAGCCTCGATCAGCGAGACGTTGAAGGCCTTGGGTCTGACCGAGGCCGTGGTCTGAGGAGATCCGAGACCATCCGCCGTATTGCCTGACGCCCCGCGCCGGATCATAGACGCGGCCGTGCCCCCCTCCGCCCCCTCGTCCGCGCGCCGTTATGATCTGGACTGGATCCGGGTGGGGGCGTTCGGCCTGCTGATCGTCTATCACGTGGGCCTGGTCTACGGGGTCTACGGCTGGCACGTGCACAGCGTCCACACCTTCGAGTGGATGCGCGAAGCCATATTGATCACCAATCCGTGGCGGCTGACCCTGCTGTTTCTGGTGTCGGGCGCGGCCCTGCGGTTCATGACCTTCCGGCGCACGCCGCGCCAGGTGGCCCGGGCGCGGTTCGAACGCCTGGTTCCGCCCCTGCTGTTCGGGGCCGTGGTCCTGGTGCCGATCCAGTCCTGGATCGAGGCCATGGACAAGGCCGGCTGGCCCAATGGCCTTGCCGGCTACGCCGCCTGGATGGTGCGCGAGTTCAGCTTCAGCGGCCTGGCCGACGGCGTGCCGGTCAACCATCTGTGGTTCATCGTCTATATCGCCGCCTACAGCGTCGTCACCATACTGCTGTGGCGACGGCCGGGCCTGATCGACCGGATCGGCGCGTGGCTGGAGAAGTCTCTGGTCAGGCCGCGCCTCCTGATCCTGCCGATCCTCTATCTGATCGCCATCCGCATCCTGCTGTTCCCCTGGTTCGGGGTGACCAATGTCCTGCACTGGGACTGGTACAATCACGCCCTTTCCCTGGCGGCCTTCATCTTCGGCTTCAGCATCGTGGGGCGAGAGAGCATCTGGCGCGACATGGAGCGGTATCGCTGGGTCGCCCTGGGGCTGGCGGCGGTCGCCCTGCCGATCATGATGGCCCAGGTCTGGCACCCCGGGGGCCGGGCCTTCTGGGGCGTGCCCAAGGCCATGGTCTACGGCCTGGACCAGTGGGCGACGATCGTCGCCATCCTGGGCTTCGGCAGCCGGCATCTTCGGTCACGCGGCGGGCCGGTTCTGACCTATCTGACCGAGGCGACCTTCCCCCTCTATCTGGCGCACCAGACCATTCTGGTGGCGGCGGTCTGGATCATTCGGCCTGCCCATCTGCCGGCGGGTCTGGAGGCCCTGTCCCTGCTCCTGATCACCTTCCTGGGCAGTTTCGCCGTCTATGAGGTCGTAAAGCGCATCCCCGCCATCCGTCCTCTGTGGGGTCTGAAGCCCGCCGACGGACGGCCCTGGCCGCTGGATCTGGAGGCCTTGCGACGTCCCGCCGCCCGTTATCACCGCCGTCGTCGCCTGCTGGCCGTCGGGATCGCCGCGCCGCTCCTGGCCCTGACGGTGGTGGCGGCCGCCATCGCCGCCTATCCCGGCTTCGACAACGCCACCCAGTATCTGAGCGAGCTGGGCGGTTCGACGGCCCAGGCGCCGATCATCTTCAACGGCGGCGTCTTCATCGCCGGCATAATGGCGGGCGTGGCGGGGATCGGCTTCGGCCTGGCCGTCTACGCCCTGACGGAGAAGCGGATCGCGGGCGCCGTGATCGCGGCGGTCTTCGTCCTGGCCGGGGCGGGCATGTCGGCCTCGACCCTCTACCCCTGGCCGGACCCGCGCCACATGGTCATCAACCTGGCCCTGGGCATTCAGCTGGCGCCGGTGCTGCTGCTCTGGGGTCTTGCGTCGCGCCGGGATCTGCCCCGGCTTAAAATCTTCCTGACCGCCATCTTTGTCATCATGGCGTGCCTGACCGTTGTTACAAAACACATGATCTTTCCCGGCACGGTCAACGACGCCAACGTCGGCTGGTGGGAGCGGGCCTACGCCCTGGTGCTGGTCGGCTGGGTCGGCGTCGCCGCCTGGCTGCTGGACCGCAAGTTGTTGCAGGAAGCGATAAAATCCCCGTCTGGCGGGTCCGTCGCCCAGGTCGCGGCGGCGGGTGAGTAAAAAAACCCCGAATTTTTCGCCCCTATCAACATTGCGTGATTGAAAATCGCGCGAATGTGATCGACTATAGGGGTCGTGCTGCGATGCAGCGCGCACCGCCTTCCTGCCTTCGGAAGCGCGGCTGGTCAACACGGGGGCGCTCAGAGCGGCATGAACAAGCTGGCGATCCGGCCTGTCGAACAGGCTGAAATCGAGACCCTTAACCCGGCGCCGCAGGGCCCGGCCTGGTCCTGGCTGCCCGACGAGGCGCCGCTGGCCATGCCGGTCCAGTCCCTGACCGCGCCCGACGCCGTCGCCGAGGCCATCCCCGCCACCTCCCCGCGCGCGGTCGGCCTGCGCCGGCTGATGCTGCTGGCCGGCACCCTGGTCCTGACCGGCCTGTCCGCCATCGCCCCCTTCTATCTCTACGCCCGCAAGGGTTGGGACGGGACCGAGGTTCTGGCCTTCGGCATCTTCATGGTGCTGATCACCGCCATCTCCTGCTGGTTCGTCAGCGGCCTGATGGGCCTGTTCGTCATGCTGCGCGGCAAGGACCAGGCCGACCTGTCCTTCGCCCCCCACCCGGCCCTGCCGCGCACCCGCACGGCCCTGCTGATGCCGCTGTACAACGAGGACGCCCGCGCCTCCTTCGCCCGTCTGGCGATGATCGACGCCTCGCTGACGCGCCTGGGCGCCGCCTCGGCCTTCGACATCTTCGTGCTGAGCGACTCGACCAAGGAAGAGGCCGCCGCCGACGAGCGTTCGGTCTTCCAGGCCTTCCGCCAGACCGCCGGCTGCAAGACCTTCTATCGTCGCCGCACCGAGAACACCGAGCGCAAGGCCGGCAATCTGGCCGAATGGGTCCGTCGTTTCGGCGGCGCCTACGAGACCATGATCGTTCTGGACGCCGACAGCACCATGGCCGGCGAGACCCTGCTGCGCATGGTCGACGCCATGGAGCGCAACCCCGGCGTCGGCCTGATCCAGACCGCCCCCGTCATCATCAAGGCCCGCACCATCTTCGCCCGGGTGTCGCAATATTCGGTGCGCCTGTACGGCCGCGTCGCCGCTGCCGGCCTGGCCTACTGGACCGGTTCGGAATCCAGCTACTGGGGCCACAACGCCATCATCCGCACGCGCGCCTTCGCCGCCTGCTGCGGCCTGCCCCATCTGAAGGGCAGGAAGCCCTTCGGCGGCCATATCATGAGCCACGATGTGGTCGAGGCCGCTCTGATGCGCCGCGCCGGCTGGGCCGTCCACGTCAGCGCCGCCCTGGAAGGGTCGTGGGAAGAGACCCCGCCGTCGATCACCGACTTCATCCGCCGCGATCACCGCTGGTTCCAGGGCAATCTGCAGCACCTGGGCCTGATCGGCGCCAAGGGCCTGTCGCCGATGAGCCGCCTGCAGCTGGCCATGGGCTGCATGGCCTATCTGTCCTCGCCCCTGTGGATGGCGTCCCTGATGGTCGGCCTGTTCATCCAGATGTTCTATCCGGTCGACTGGACCAGCTTCTTCTACATCCTGAACCCGCAGTTCACCCCCTTCATGCTGGCCTCCTTCCTGTCCGGCGTCCTGCTGATCGGGCCCAAGTTCATGGGCGCCGCCCTGGTGCTCAGCCGCCCGGCCGAGCGGCGCGCCTTCGGCGGACGCCGCGCCATCGCCAAGGGCATGGCGGCCGAGATCGCCCTGTCGGCCATCCTGGCCCCCATTCTGATGGTCGCCAACACCAAGGCCTTCATTCAGATCCTGTCCGGCCACGACACCGGATGGGCCACCCAGCAGCGCGAGGCCGACGGCCTGGCCTGGTCCGACGCCTTCCGCGCCATGCGCTGGCAGATGATCGCCGGCGTCGGCTTCATCGCGCCCCTGTGCGTCCGCCCCGACTTGGCCACCTGGTTCGCCCCGATCGTCCTGCCCCTGCTGCTGGCTGCACCGATCGCGGTCTGGACCTCGCGCGTCCGCTCGGGCGACGCCCTGGCGAAGAAGGGCTTCCTGGTCACCCCGGCCCAGGACGGCGTCAGCGTCAATCCGTCGGTCCTGCACACGCCGCGTTCGCCCCTGCGCGCGGTGGCCGGCGGCGTCCTGGCCCCGGTCGCAGCCCCCGCCATGGTCCCGGCCCGCGCCCCGGAGCTGTAAGCCCCGCTCTATCCGCCCGACCGATGCAGGACGGCCACAGAACCGTCACAACCGCTACAGCCCCGCTCGACGCAGGGCCCGGTCTTGATCATCTTCAGTCATCAGCTCTGCTGAGGACCGATTCCATGACCAAGAAGACCAGCGCCGATTCCAAGCCCGAACTCCGCATCGTCGGGACTGAGGCGGCCGTCTATGACCTGATGCGCGCGCCCGAGACGACGGCTGAGCGGGTCAAACGCCTTCAGATGGAGGCGCACGCCCTGGCCCTGGAAGAGATCGACCAGTTCGAGAAACTGCTCAGCCAAGCCGCGCAAAAGGCCAAGGACATCGCCTCGGGCGGCGACGCCTATCCGGTCGGCGTTCGCGAGATCGCCACGCGCCTGGCCGCCGACCTGCCGACCCGGGCCGAGACCATACGCACGATCGTGGGCCGCCTGGGCTGACCCCAGGGGGTCCGGCCCTCAGGCAAGGACGTCGTCATAGTCCGGGTGTCGCTTGTGCCAAGCCACGGCGTAGCTGCATTGCGGGAACAGTTTCAGCCCGTGTTCGCGTGCATGTTCGGCCATCGCCTGCATGAAGCGCCCGGCGGCGCCCGAGCCGCGCAGGCTCTGGTCCGCCTCGACGTGCAGGATCATCCGCGCCCCGCCGCGCACGGCGTAGTCGGCCCAGACCCGTCCGCTTCCGCCCTCGCCGTCGAACACCTGTTCGAAGCGGTTGTCGCCCCTGGCGTCGGTGAACGGTCCCATGCTCAACTCCCTTTCTGCCTCAACAGCTTGGGGCGCCGGGACGTTCCATCGGCGAGTGCGTCAGATCGGCTTGTTCTGCAACAGATTGATCAGGCCCAGCACGCTCTTCACCGTGAACCAGACGCTGAGCAGGAACCAGATCAGCAGGAACAGCAGCAGGAAGGGAATGCCGATCAGCACCACCGAGGCCAGGGCGCTGACGAAGATGCCGACCCAGGCGGCGATGGTCCACCAGAAGACCGACCAGAACAGGCGGATCTGGGCGTCGATGTGTTGGCGGGCCACGCCCGCCGCCGTGCCGCGCGTCACATAGGCCACCACCAGCCCGACCAGGACCAGCACATTGGCGCTGGGGATGGACAGGATGAACAGGGCCCAGGCGATCAGGGCGCCGACCTTGCCTTCCGGCTCCTGGCCGGGGGTGAAATTTGGTTCGGTCATCATGGTCGTCCTTTCAGAACAGCCAGCTGCGCGGATTGTCGATCGGCCGCCCGGCCTTCAGACGCATCACGCCGAAGACGCCGCGCGCCAAGATCCACAGGGCCGACAGGAACAGGACGAAGACCCCGATATTGACGATCACCAGCAGGCCGCCCAGCACCACCGCGACGGCGGCGATCCACAGGGTGCGCCTCTGATACAGGAAGTGGCTGGCGGCCAGACGCTCCTGCGGCCCGTCGCGCCCGGTCACGGCCACCAGGGCCAGAAGCGCCGAAACCCCCAGGGTCGGCACGGCCAACAGGATCAGCACATAGACGGCGTAAAGGCTCATCGGCGCGGGCGGCTGTTCCTTTCGGCGCCCCAGGCTGTCGCGCAGGGCGTCCACCGGGCCGGGCCGCACGGACCGGTCAAACGGTCCCGGCTGGGCGGGGGCGGGCGCCGCAACGGGCTGGGGCTCGGGCGGATCGAACAGATCGGCTTCGCGCTCAGGGGCCGGCGTCACGGGCTCGGCCCTGGTCGGCGCGGCGACCGGCGCAGCGGGCGTCGCCTCCGGCTCTCGGCGCCGCCCCGCCAGCGAAGCCGCCGAGACGAAGCCGACCAGGGCGTCGTGATCCTGATCGTCGGACGCGGCCTGGGGCTGTGCGGACTCTGAGCCTTGCGGATCGCCGGGTTCGGCCATGGACAGGATACGCTTCTCTCGCGCCGCCGAGACGGCTGGACTGTTAAGGACAATGGCCGCCCAGGCGGGCGGACGCAACCTATCGCGCCAGAACGATCTCGCATCCCGGCGCGATCACGGCCGACAGGGCGCCGGGCTTTTCGATCCGCACCCTGGCCCGCATCACCCGCCGGTCGTCCAGACAGGCCCGCGCCAGCCGGTCGGCGAAGGTCTCCACCAGTCCCACATGGCCCTCGGCGGCGATGGCGCGGGCGGCCTCGGCGACGGTCTCATAGTTGATGGTGTCAGCCAGCCGCTCGATCGGCCGGGGCTCCAGCTCCAGGGTCACGTCGATCACCAGGGTCTGCAGCCGCCCCTGTTCGTGGTCATAGACCCCGATCCCCGCCTGAACCTCCAGCCCGCGCACGAAGACGCTCAGCCGCTCGCAGCGCAGCGGTTCGTCCGCCGGAAACGGCGACACCGACGACGACTGAACCACGCGACCTACTCCTGGATGTCCGGGGTGCGCCAGGCCAGATGCTGGCCCCCATCGACGGCGATCATCTGGCCCGTCACCATCCGCGCGTCAATGAGCCACAGCACGGCCTCGGCCACCGCCTCCGGGCTGCCGGGCGTCTGCAACAGGGTGGCGCGCGCCTCGGCGGCGAATTCCTCGGGGGTCTGATGGATCGACGGCAGGGTCGGCCCCGGCCCCACGCCGTTGACCCGAATGCCCGGCGCCAGGGCCTGGGCCAGGGTCTGGGTCGCCCACCACAGGCCGTTTCTCGACAGGCTGTAGGAGAAGAAGCGCGGGTCGGGCTTCAGCACCTTCTGGTCCAGCAGATTGACGATCGCCCCTTCCACCGTCTGGGCGGCAAAGGCCTCGGCCAGAACGATCGGCGCCCGCAGATTGGTCTCCAGATGCTTGTCCCAGCTGTCGCGCGTCAGGCCGCCGATCCGGTCGTCCTCGAACACCGAGGCGTTGTTGACCAGCACCGTGACCGGTCCCAGGGCCTCGGCCGCCGCCGGAACCAGGGCGCGCACCCGCGCCTCGTCCGTCAGATCGGCCTGCAACAGACAGGCGCGCCGGCCCAGGCCGCCGATCGCCTCGGCCAGATCCCGCGCCGCCTCGCCCGAGGCGTGATGATGGATCGCCACATCGAACCCGGCCCTGGCCAGGGTCAGACATATGGCCCGCCCGATCCGCCGCGCCCCGCCCGTGACCAGGGCGACGCCCCGGCCCGAGGTCGCAGAGTCAGTCAACCCGGCCGAACTCGACGAAGTTCATCAGGGCCATGACGGCGATGAAGCCGAAGATGATGCCGAGCGCCAGCATGGTGATCCTCCTGTTTCCCCAAGGCTTAGAGGCAGGCGGGGCGCGGTTCAAGCGGGGATGGGGGAGTATAGGACCGGCGGTAAACTACCCACGTCCGATTCTGACGAGTCCTTGGCGCAACAGGGCAAGGCCGTCTCGTCGGCGGCGCTATGATCAGGGTAAACAGAATCGTGGGATATGATAAGCACGGCGCGATGATCGAGATTGTTCACCTCCCGACTGATCGCGAACCGACCGTAAAGGTCGTCGATCTCTTTTGTGGCGCAGGCGGTTTGGCCTTTGGCCTCAAGACTGCTGGCCTCAACGTTGCGGCGGGAGTCGATCTTGACCCTGCTTGCAAATGGGCACTGGAGGAAAATACGGGGGCGGAGTTCGTTTGCCGCGATGTGAGCAAAGTGACCGCAGAGGATTTAGCTCTCTGGTACGGTGATGCCGACGTCCGGGTGCTGGCGGGCTGCGCGCCCTGCCAGCCATTCTCGACCTATTCTCAAAGCAGAAAAACTGCTGACGATAGGTGGACCCTCCTTCGGCAGTTCAAGCGCCTGGTGGAAGAGTGTAAGCCTGAAATTGTAACGATGGAGAATGTGCGCGGTCTCGGCACCCAACCTATTTGGAAAGAGTTCGTGGCGGCCTTAGAGACTGCTGGCTACCACACTCATTGGGACGAGATAGATTGCTCAGAATACGGAATTCCACAGTCGCGAAAGCGGCTCGTCCTGATCGGTTCGCGCTTGGGTCCGATCAAGCTAATGCCACCGACAGAACCACGCCTCACCGTAAAGGACGTGATAGCAACTCTCCCTAAACTTGCTGCGGGGGAGACCGATCCTTGCGATCCTCTTCACGCAGCAGCTAGTCTTTCGGAAACAAACTTGGAGCGGATTCGCGCCTCTAAGCCTGGTGGTACGTGGCGCGATTGGCCTCAAGCTCTTCGAGCTCAATGTCACGTTCGCGCAACAGGCAAAACTTACCCGGCGGTATACGGCCGGATGGAATGGAGCAAGCCCGCTCCGACTATGACCACACAGTGCTATGGCTTCGGGAACGGCCGGTTCGGGCACCCTGAACAAGATCGCGCGATAAGCCTGCGCGAGGCAGCGATCATCCAGTCGTTCCCTAAGAATTATCGCTTCCTAAAAAAGGGGGAAAGGGTTTCTTTCTCCAAACTGGGAACATTGATCGGAAACGCCGTGCCTCCCAAGCTGGGTGAAGCAATTGGCAAAACGATCCTCCAGCATCTGGAACGGGTCCGGTTAAGCCAATCGCCCGTTGATGGCGAAATGGCGCGAAGCTAACTTCTCCTCGCAACCGTTTCGGTCTACGCCTTCTGATTGCAGGCAGGGAATCGGAATGGCAAACGCTGTCAAGAAGTCTAGGATTCCAGCGGAGCAGCTCGCTGCAGCCGAAGCTGAAATTGTTGCTCGCTCCAAGCGCATTGAATTCTACCAAACAGATTATTCGATCGAGTTGCTGGTAAGCAAATACGCAAAACAGGAATTCGTCATTCCTGATGACGTGATCCCCTGAAACTCCGCCAGGAATAGCTAGAGTCCGCCCAACGAAGGACGGACAGAATGAAGCGATCAAGGTTCACAGAAGAGCAGATCAT
>MDSZ01272553.1_pt1 | contig 31831 bp, 29 predicted proteins | sample 811201 | NCBI WGS metagenome assembly MDSZ01 (sample SAMN05326647, study PRJNA326480) | marine metagenome | isolation source: seawater | place: Indian Ocean: North | collected 2010 | reverse complement strand
TAATTTTAAGAATCTCATCAAAAGAAGAGCTTAATTATTTTTTAAAACAATTTAAAAATGAAATTTTTACCGAAGAAAAATATAGATTTAATTTAATTTTAAAAAATAAAACATTATATATTAACTGTGAATTTATAAAAAATTTTAAAAAATTTAAATTTCACAATAATTTAAACAGTTTATTGATTGAAGAAAATGTCTAGATTTAAAAATCTATTTAAGAAAAATTTTTATTTTTCTCTAATTCTAATTTTAACTATTAGCATGGGAATATACGTTATAAGTTTCCTTAAAAATAAATCAACAGACCAAGTTTATATTGGTGGTAATTTCTCATTAATCGATCAGAACGGTAATACATATTTTTCTCAACACGATAAGAAAAAAAAACTTATTTATTTTGGTTATACTTATTGTCCAGATATTTGTCCTTTTGATTTATTAAAGCTATCAAACTTTTTAGACAAAAATCCATCAGTATCTGAAAAAGTTCAGAGTATTTTTGTTTCTATTGACCCAGAAAGAGATAATATAGGTAGGATTAATGAATATTTAAGTAACTTTAATCCAAACATTCTAGGGCTCACAGGAGATGCTCAAAAGATCAATGACATAAAACGTAAATTTAGAGTTTACGTTAAACTTAATAAAAAAAATAGTTATGATAAAGACTATCTTGTTGATCACACCATTTTATTTTACCTTGTAAACGAAGATGACAAATATATAACTCATTTTAGACCAGATGAATTAAAAGTAAAACTTCCTAAATATCTCTAATTTATATTAGGACGAAACAAAAACCTTAAAAATAAATATTACTCTTTAACTTTAAAAAAAGTTCTCTAATATTTTTTCAAATACATTCTTTCTTTTTTCTAATTTACGACTTTTCTCAATAATCTCATCAATTCTTTTTCTTTGAGTATCTATACTTTTCGAAGAAACATAAGATTTTTTCAAATTTCTCGGCGGTAAATTATCATGTGCCTGTACCATAAAATTCTTCCACAAGTTTGCTGGTGCTGTTCCTCCTGTAACATTTTCCATTGGTGAATCATTATCATTTCCAAACCACACGCCGGCAACTATGTCTGAAGTAAATCCTATAAACCAAGCATCTCTTAATGACTGGCTTGTACCCGTTTTACCAGCTGCTGGTCTTTTAAGATTAGCATTTTTTCCTGTTCCAACTTTAATTGTTGATTCAAGCATTTCAACCATTGTGCTAGAAATTTCTGGATCAATTATATTTCCAGGACCTTTACCTTTTCTCATAAATAAAACCTCACCAGAAGTATTTTCTATTGACCTTATACCATGAACAAAAATTCCATCTCCGTTATTTGCTAAAACATTATAAGCTGAAGTTAATTCTAATAAATTTACCTCCGAAGCCCCTAATGCTATTGAAGGAGAATTCATTAGAGGACTAGAAATTCCTAAAGCTTTAGCAACTTTAATTACATTTTCTCTTCCCACTTGTTCAGATAACTTTACAGCAATAGTATTTATTGATTTAGCAAATGCATCATTTAGGGAAATTTCACCTACATATTCTTTCTTATAGTTTTTAGGAGACCAACCATTTATATTTATTTCTGAATCAATCATTAAATCCTCTGGAGAAAATCCTTTTTTTAAACCTGCTAGATATACAAAAAGTTTAAAAGCTGATCCAGGCTGTCTCTGTGCTTGTGTTACTCTATTAAACTGTGAGTCACCATAGTCTTTTCCGCCAACCATTGCGAGCACTCCACCATTTAAATTTAATGCTACTATGGCAGATTGATCAGCTGACTTATATTTAGAACTAATATTATTTACTGAATCTTCTGCTATTTTTTGAAGTTTGACATCAAGTGTTGTCCTAACAATTAAGTCTTCTTCTATCTCTCCAAGGTATGATTTCACTCTTGGTAATAACCAATCCACAAAATATCTTGTACTCTTTGGTGACGAAGTAAATTTATTATATCTCTGATTTGTTTTCTTTGTTTCTAAAATCTTTGCAGTTGATATCAATCCACTTTTTGCCATGTTATTCAAAACTTTGGTAGTCCTCACCTTCGACAACTCCTCATTGGCTATTGGGTTGTATTTAGAAGGAGCCTTAAGAAGACTAGCTATCAAAGCACATTCATAAAGATTTAGCTCTTCAACCTTCTTATTGAAGTATTTTTCTGCTGCTGCCTGAACACCGTAGGTTCCTGATCCTAAATAAACTCTATTAAGATATATACTTAATATTTGTTCTTTAGAAAACCTCATCTCCAGCCAAAAGCTCAGTATCAATTCATGAAACTTTCTTGTAAATGACCTTTCTGGAGTTAAAAAAAGATTTTTTGCTAACTGTTGTGTAATTGTACTTCCACCTTGCAAAATTCTTCTAGCCTTAAGATTTACATATGTTGCTCTTACCACACCCTTAAGATCAACACCTGGATGAGAAAAAAATCTTTTATCTTCAGTTACAATCACTGCATCAATTAAATTTTTGGGTAATTGTTGGTACCTTATTGACTGACCATAAATATCTCCGTAAGAAGCTATTATCCTTCCTTCCTTGTCTAGGAAGGTAATGCTTGGTTGTCTAGATATCTGAATTGACTCAGTTTCTGGAAGATTAAGAAGTGACCAAATTACGGCAACACTAGTAAAAAGAACTAACCAAATAAAAATGATAAATGACCATTTTACAGCCCTAAAAATTGCAGTTCTCCCTAAAAATTTTATATGTCTAAATTAGAAACTTTCTTAGCATTCGATTGGATAAAAGTTTTTCTTTTATCCACATCATCACCCATTAATTCCTCAAAAATTGAATCCGCTCTTTGAGCGTCTTCAACTTTTACCTTCAAAATTGACCTATACTCTGGGTCAAGAGTAGTTTCCCATAATTGGTCAGGATTCATTTCACCTAGTCCTTTATATCTTTGAAAAGAAACCCCTTTTTTTACGTAATTAAGTCCTTTAACTATTATATCTTTTGGTGTACTTAATGGAATATCATTATCCTTAAAACTTAAAAGAAGTTGTCCAAGAAAATACTCCTGCAAAAAACCACAGTAATTATTTAAGGTTCTAAACTCACTAGATACAATTTCATCAAATGAGATGGAAAAAGATTCATCTACTTTATTATCACTTTTAATAGCCTTAATTCCCTTATTAGAATCAACTGATACTGACCAGTTTTCTCCAAAAGAGTTCAACCTTTTTTGTAAATATTCTGTTGAGGTTTTTGATTTCTTGATATTATTAAAGTTTGAAATATCTAAAATACCTGAAATAGTTGCTTGTTCTAATAAATAATAAAGGTTCTCATTTCCCTTACTTAAAAGTTCAAGTAATTTATTAAATCTTAATGTTGTTTCTAATAATTTCTTAAATTCTTCCCCCTTAATACCTGAACCGTCAGAATTCTTAATTATTGCGATATCTACTAACTCATTAATAAAATAATCTTCAAGTTCTTTATCATCTTTTAAATATAAATTTGTTTTTCCTTTTTGAATTCTATAAAGCGGTGGTTGAGCAATGTATACAAAACCGTTTCCTATCAAATCTTTCATATGTCTATAAAAAAAAGTTAATAAAAGAGTTCGTATGTGTGATCCATCCACATCAGCATCAGTCATTATAATAATTTTATGATATCTTAAATTTTCAATATTAAAATCTGTATAATAGCCAGCACCAAGCGCTTGAATAAGTGTTGCTATTTCTGCTGAACTAATAATTTTATCTCTCCGAGATTTTTCTGTGTTAAGAATTTTTCCTTTCAGGGGAAGTACTGCTTGATTTTTTCTATCTCTTGCCTGTTTAGCTGAACCACCGGCTGAATCTCCCTCTACTATGAATAATTCGCAGTTTTCAGGAAGTTTATCTTGGCAATCTGCAAGTTTACCAGGCAGTGAACTAATCTCTAATGCTGAGTTTTTTCTAGAAACTTCTCGAGCCTTCCTTGCTGCTTCTCTAGCTGCAGCAGCTTCTAAAATTTTAGAAATTATAAGTTTTGAATCTTTTGGATTTTCTTCAAACCAGTTGGTTAAATTTTCTGAAACAATGGACTCAACAATAGGTCTTACTTCAGAAGAAACCAGTTTATCTTTTGTTTGAGATGAGAATTTAGGATCAGGAACTTTTACTGATAGAACACAAGTAAGTCCCTCTCTCGCGTCATCTCCAGTAAGACTTATTTTATCTTTTTTCTGAAGACCATGATTATTTGAAGCATTATTTATGGTTCTTGTGAGTGCTGATCTAAAACCTGCTAAATGTGTTCCTCCATCTTTTTGCGGAATATTATTTGTAAAAACTAAGCAATTTTCATGATAACTTTTATTCCATTGCATGGCCATTTCTATATGCACACCATCACTTTCTCCTTTAAAAGAAATAACTTCACTTACTATTGACTCTTTAGATTTATCTAAAAATTTTACATAGCCCTTTAGCCCCCCTCTTGATGATAAAGAAGATTCTTTATTTTCATTTGATCTTCTATCAATTATTTTAATTTGAACCCCAGAATTAAGAAATGCTAACTCTCTTAATCGAGTTTCAAGTTTATTAAAATCAAACTTGATATTACTAAAGGTTTTGTTTGAGGGTAGAAAGCTAATAATTGTACCCGTTATATCGGTATCACTTATCTCTTTTAATTCACTAACAGGCTCCCCATTTTCAAAACGCATAAAATATTTTTTTCCATCTCTTTGAATTGTCAAGTCTAGCCATTTTGACAATGCATTAACTACTGAAACTCCAACACCGTGAAGCCCTCCGGATACTTTGTATGAGTTTTGATCAAATTTTCCGCCAGCATGTAATTGAGTCATTATTACTTCTGCAGCTGATACTCCCTCATCTTTATGAATACTTACAGGAATTCCTCTTCCATTATCTTCAACTGTTATTGAATTATCATTATTAATATAAACATTTATTGTGTCACAAAAACCAGCTAGCGACTCATCTATCGAATTATCTACAACTTCATAGACCATATGATGGAGTCCTGATCCGTCATCTGTATCTCCAATATACATTCCAGGTCTTTTTCTAACTGCTTCTAGACCTTTTAGAACTTTAATTGATTCTGCATCGTAATTTTCAGCAGCAGCTTGATTGTTTTCTATTTCCAAACCTATACCTTTTTATTTAAATGATTATACCAATTTATCTTCAACTTTAAACCTATATTCATCAATATTTATCTTATCTATAAAGGATTTTAAATCTGTATTCTTTTCAACCCAATCTGCTCTTACATCCGTTATCCAAGTTTGCAAATTCAGATTTTTTAATTCTTCAAGAATTAAATTAGTAAATCTAATATCTAAAAAAGAAAAAATATCATCAAGTAGAAAAATAACTTTTGTAAAATTTATTTTTTTTAAATATCTTAAGAAAGAAAATAGAATTGTAATAACAATCACCTTCTGTTCACCGGTTGAAAAGGTCTCAGCTAATTTTTTTTTATTAGTTTCTTTTACCTGTATATCTGTTTTATTAACTCCAAAATTAGTTCTTCCAGAAATTGCGTCCTTTTGTCTATTTTTTTTTAACTTTTGGCAGAAAAATTCCTCAACTTCTAAGGCAGGTTTCTCTTGTAATTGGATATCTAATTCTCCTCTCATTCTGATATTTAGTTTTGGCATTCCTTCTTTAGATTGAGAAAAAATTGAATTAATAGATTTTAGAAAGCTTCTTCTTGAATCACAGATCATAATACCAATTTGAGACATTTTTTTTTCCAAAATATTTAACCAGCTACTATCCATAGAAGTTTTAGATTTTTTTAAAATAGTTATTCTTTCTTTCTTATATTTTTCATAAAGTTGAAGTCTTTTCTTATGAAATTTATCAATACTTGAGATCATTGAATCAAGAAAGTTTCTTCTTTCTTCAGAGCTTACTTGAAAGATAAAACTCATTTTTGGAACTATCCAAAAAATACTTATTAAATTTTTAATTTCATCTGCACATGATATTTTTTTTTCAAGCTTTATTATCTTATTTAGAGTGCCAGATTTTTTCTTTAAACCAAGCCCAATCTTATGACTTTTTTCTTGATTAAAAATCATAAAGTTCACAGCAAAGAGTTCAATCGGATCAACTAAATTACTGTTAATAATGTCAGCTAGAGAAGCATTTTTTAGTCCTGACCCAGAGTCAAGTAAAGATATTGATTCAAGAATATTTGTTTTACCTGACCCATTCTTTCCATGTATTAAAATAATATTTTTTTTTGTGTTGAGTTTGAGAAATTTGTGATTTCTATAATTACTTAAAGTAATAGTTCTAATTCCAACGCATTTGTCCATTGAAAATTTATGCTCGCATTTGCATAATTAAAAATACCGAATTTTTGATAGTATCACTTTCAAGTATTGTTGGAGCTGTATTTTTTGAAAAGTGAAATTTAACTTTTCCACCTTTTATAATGTTTAGCACATCAAGGATATATTTTGCGTTAAAATTTATTGACAATTCGGATCCTGAAAATTCTACACTAACACTTTCTGTCCCAATTGATTTATCATTTCCAAATGAACTTACAACACATGTATTTTTTGAAACATCAAATTTTACTGTCCGAAATTTCTCATTTGATATAGTTGATACTCTGTCAATTGTTTCACTAAAACTCTTACAATCTACAGTCATTATCTGATCATTATCTTTGGGGATAACACTTTCATAATCAGGAAAAGAAGAGTTTATTAGTTTTGACACCACCTTAATATTGCCCATAACTAATTTAAGCCTAGTTTTTGAAAAGTTAATTAGGACTTTTCTCTCAAACTCTTCAAGAATTTTTGAAATTTCATAAACAGTTTTTTTAGGTATAATAATCCCATCAAAGGATGTTTTAAGTAATTCTGTTGATAGACATTTAGCTAATCTATGTCCATCTGTGGCCACAGTGGAAATCACTTCTCCACTTTGATGAAGATATATTCCATTTAAGTATTGTCTAGACTCATCAACACCCATACAAAATTTAGATTTGTCAATTAGATTTGATAGTTCTTTTGATTCAATTTCTAGACTTATTTCAAGATTTTCATCGTCCATTTCAGGAAAATCATCTACAGGCAAAGTTGAAAGCGAGAATTTTGACTTTCCGAAAAAAACATAAAGTTGGTCAGTTTTTTTATCTTTTTTAAGACTAATCTCTGATGATCCAGGAGCTTTCCTGACTATGTCATAAAATAATTGAGATGGAACAGTTATACCCCCATTTTCAATTACCTTTGCTTCTAAATTCTCTGTAAGTTCCATTGCAAGGTCAGTTGCAGTAATGTGAAGATTTTTATCTGTGGCAATTATTTTAATATTAGAGAGAATTGGTATTGTATTTCTTTTTTCAACAACACTTTGGAAGTGATTTAAACATTCAAGTAGCAAATTTTGAGGTATAGAAAATTCCATATTTATGATTCGAGCATTCTAATCAGAAGTTGAACATCTTCATCAAAACTAACATCCTTACTCATCAGTTCTTCAACTTTTTTGACAGCATGAATTACAGTTGTATGATCTCTATTTCCAAATCTTCTTCCTATCTCTGGCAAAGATCTTGAGGTTAAATTTTTTGAAAGATACATTGCAATTTGTCTTGGCCTAGCAATTGTTCTAGATCTTCTCGCTGAGCTCATATCTGACATTTTTACATTGAAGTGTTGCGAAACTCTTTTTTGTATTTCTTCAATATTAACCTTCTTCTGAGAGGAACGTAGAAGATCTTTAAGTAAATCTTGAGCCATTTCTTGATTAATCTCTCTACCTACTAAAGAAGAGAATGCGGATAATCTATTAAGTGCACCCTCAAGCTCTCTTACATTTGTGGTAATTTTATGAGCTAGAAATTCTAGAATGTTTATGGGAATTCTTGCCGAAAGCTTTTCTTCTTTTGCTTGAAGAATCCCCATTCTAAGTTCATATGTGAGAGGATGAATGTCGGCTACAAGGCCCCAGCCCAATCGAGACCGCATTCGCTCTTCTATCCCTTCCAAATCTTGAGGAGACTTATCAGCAGATATAATAAGCTGCTTATTTTGATCAACTAGCGCGTTAAATGTATGAAAAAACTCTTCTTGAGTGGAATCTTTTCCAGAAATAAATTGTACGTCATCAATCATAAGAACATCAACAGTTCTAAATTGTTCTTTGAAAGCCATTGTATTTTTAAACCTCAAAGCCTTAATAAAGTGATACATAAACTTCTCTGCTGACATATAAATTACTCTTCTTAATGGGTTTCTTCTTTTTATTTCGTGTGCAATAGCGTGCATTAAATGTGTTTTTCCAAGCCCAACGCCACTGTAAAGAAAAAGTGGGTTAAATGGAACATCGTTTTCAGATTCAGCAACTCTTCTTGCAGCTGCAAATGCTAACTCATTTGGTTTACCAACAATAAAGTTTGAAAAAGTAAATCTACTATCAAGGTCAGAACTTATAGATTTAACTAAATCTTCTTTGGTTGATAACTCTCTATTTTTTGACCTATCTTCATTTGGTGAATTGTTTTTTGCTGATTTTTTTGAACCTGTTTTTGATACAACAATTTCTACATCATTAATTTTTAAGTTCTGAACCAACCAGTAACTTTTAATTAAATCTAGATATTGTTCAATTATTCTCGTCCTTATAAAATTACTAGGCACACTCAAAATAACTTTTTGCTCTATAAAACTTTCTAAAGTTAGCATTTTTATCCAGCTCTTAAATTGAGCATCACCAATTTTTTGTCTTATGCGTCCTCTTACCGTTGCCCATTGGGCTTGAATTTCACTTAAATTATTTTCTTCCACCAAACTACCCTTGTTTCCATGGTAAATTATCAAACTTCCATCCATTCATTTGTCCTCTATGACCATCTTGGTCATGATTTCCTTCAAAACCGTCCAAGCAGTTATAACAATTTTTATAACCATAAGAGGTTAAGAATTCAGCAGCAGAGCGTGATCTTGCTCCTGATCTACACAAAAAAACAACAGATGAATCTTTATTAACCCCACTTTCAACGATTTCTTGCAAAAAATTCTCATTAATTTGCATATCTGGGTATTTTTGCCACTCAAGAAAAATTACTTTCTTATTCAGCTTTTCAAGATTAGGAACTCCCACAAAACCCCACTCTGCAGAGGTTCTGCAGTCAACTAGAATACTATCACTTTTTTCTTTTAAAAGTTCCCAAGTTTCTTGTGGAGTTAAATCTCCTGCGTAGTCTAAATTACTCATAAAAATACATAAATTACTAGACTAACTAATAAAAAAAACTGAATCAATAAGTCAAAAAAAAAAAAAAAAATTACTTAGAAACCCTGATCTTTTGAGCAATTCTGGAGATCATTCTGGAAGCAGTATTCTTCTTATAAAAACCTTTATTCGCAGCTTTTGCTAAATTAGACTCTAAATTTAAAAACTCTTTCTTCGCTTGGACTGTATTTTTTTTTTCCAAATTAAGATGAATACTCTTTATATTACTCTTTATTTTAGATCTTCTTGCTTTATTAACTTCTGATCGTTTTTGATTTTGTAAAATTCTTTTTTTTGCAGATTTAATATTAGCCATTGTAAATTTTTATAAATGCAAAAATTAAGCAGGTCAAGAACTAAATCATTTATTTTTTGGCATCAGAGAAAATTGAACAATGGTAATATTCTCTTTTGTAGAAAATCTGATTTCTAAACTCTCATTTCCTCTAGAAAAATGATTACTTTTACTTTTAACCCATCCTAAATTAGGAAGAATAGATTTATAAAAATCTTCTACATCTTTTATTTTTACTTTTCCAAAGGCTTCGGTTGAAACTACCCTTCCTTCACTTGAATCAAAAAGGACCAATGAATCAAAATTGTTTAACATGTCTTTAAAAAGAGGTATATCTTCCAATCCATTAACAAATTTTTCCTCTGAATGAGATTTATACGTCCCTAACAACAAAATAAATATGATTTGAAAAATAAATCTCATAATTGACAATTTTTACAAAAAAAACTTGATCGACCGTTTTGAAAAACTTTTAATATAGTATGACCGCGCGAACACCTTAAACAGATTTTTCCTTCTCTTCCATATACTTTTAATTCATTTTTAAAATATCCAATTTTTTTATCTGATACAACAAAGTTCTTAATTGAAGTTCCTCCAAATTTAATTGCTCGTGAAAGTATTTTTTTTATTGAAAAAATAATATTTTCAATTTCATTATCTTTTAGATCAAGAGTGGTTTTATATGGATTAATTCTTGCTTCAAAAAGAACCTCTGAACAATAAATATTTCCTAATCCGGCTACAAATTTCTGATCCATCAGCAAGCTTTTAATGCTTCTATTACTTATAATACGATCCTTAAAGTAATGTTTGTCAAAATCATGTGATAAAGGCTCTGGACCAATATTTTTAAGATGAGAACAATTTACAAATTCCTTACTTTCATAAATTTTTATAAAACCAAATTTTCTAATATCATTATAAATAACTACATCTTTTTCTAAAAAAAAAATTAGATGATCATGCTTTCTGATATCAACTTTTTTTTTTTTTCTGAAAAAACCAGTCATACCCAGATGTATTAAAATAATTTTTTTATTACTGGATAAAATTATTAAATATTTACCTCTTCTTGAAATTTTCGTTATTATAGAATTTGTAAAGTATTTATTAATTTTGGAGGGAATTTGATACCTTAATTTGTTATTTTTTAATTTGATATCAAATATTTTCTTACCAACAAAAATTTTTTCCAAAAATTTTTTTACAGTTTCAACTTCAGGAAGTTCAGGCATGGATAAAAAATTTAAAATAAAACTAAAAAAGCTTGATAAAAATAATAAAGAAAAGATGGTAAGTCAAATCTTCTCTGATGTATCAAATGGTTATGATTTTATGAATGATATAATGACCTTTGGTTTACACAGAATTTGGAAAGATCAGCTTATTGAATTATTAAACCCAAAAAAACATGATATTGTTCTTGATCTTGCAACTGGTTCAGGGGATCTTATCCAAAAGATTAAAAAGAAATTTGATTGTATTTGTTTAGGATATGACACAAATTTTCAAATGCTAAAGCAAGCTCAAAAAAAAAAAATTGGTAATTATTTTCTGTGCGGAAGGTCTGAAGAAATGCCTTTTAAAGATAATACTTTTGATTTCGTAGTAGTAAGTTTCGGATTGAGAAATTTTTCTGATCCACAAAAATCTTTGAAAGAAATTAATAGAATTTTAAGAAAAGGAGGCAAATTTCTATGCCTAGAGTTTAGTCAGGTAAATAATAATTTTTTAAAAAAAATTTTTTTCTTTTATAAAAAAATGATTCCAGTTTACGGAAAATATTTTCTTAACAATGAGTTTGCTTATAAATATCTTATTGACAGTATAGAACTGTTTCCAAATCAAATTAAGTTAACCAAAAAATTATTAGGTACTGGTTTTTGTGATATAGAAGTTTATGATATTCTTGATGGATTAGCCTCAATACATTTAGCCAGCAAATGAGTGATTTAGAGAATAAAAAAATTCTACTAATAATAACAGGGGGTATTGCTTGTTATAAATCTCTTGATTTGATCAGAAGACTGCAAGAAAAGAAAGTCAAAATTGAATGTATACTTACGGACAGCGCTAAAGAATTTGTAAAACCACTTGCATTTGAAAGTCTTATTGGTAAAAAAATCCACTCTAATCTATTTTCTCTGGACGAAGAAAAGAAAATGAGTCACATTAATCTTTCATCAGAGTGTGAAGCTATTATTGTTGTTCCATGCACTGCAAACTTTCTAGGAAAAATTGCTAATGGGGTTGCAGATGATTTGGCAACAAATGTTCTAATGGCCGCCCCTAATATAAAAAAAATTATTGCCCCTGCCATGAATACATCAATGTGGGAAAATCTTGCAGTAAAAAAGAATCTTAATACTTTAAAAAAAATGGGTGTTTATATTCTTAAACCACTGACAGGAAAATTAGCTTGCGGTTCAATTGGTAAAGGTAAACTGATGGAAATTACAGATATAGTCCAAGAAATAGACCAGATTTTAACATTAGAAAATAAGCTTTCTAATATTAAAGCAGTTGTAACATCGGGTCCATCAATTGAACGTATTGATCCAGTAAGATATATAAGTAATTTCTCTTCTGGTTTACAAGGAATTGAAATAGCAAAAAATTTAGCAAACATAGGAGCTAATACAGTACTAATCTCTGGACCATCAACAATAAATATCCCCAAAAATATTAAGGTTGTAAAAGTTGAAAGTGGAAAGGAGTTTTTAGATGCAACTTTACTTGAGTTACCGTGTGATATTTTTGTTTCGACTGCTGCTATATCCGACTGGAGAGTAAAAAAAATTAATAAAGATAAAATAAAGAAAAATAATTTAGATGAATTAAAAATAAACTTTGTAAAGAATTATGATATTCTTAAGACTGTATCAAACCATAAATCTAGACCCAAACTTGTCATAGGCTTTTCAGCAGAAACAAAAAATCTTATACAAAACTCAAAAAAAAAGTTGTTGCAAAAAAAGTGTGATTGGCTCTTTGCTAATAAGGTCTCAAATAATGAAGGTTTTCAGAAGGAATTCAATAAAGTTTATTTTATGGGACAAAACTTTTTGGATGAATGGCCAAAAATGAAAAAGGAAAAAATAGCGAAAAAATTAGTAAAAAAAATTGTTTCTTTTGTCAAAAACAATAAATTATAAGTGTATGAATCAAATTTTAATTAAAACATTGCTCAACGGTGAGGGGTTATATAATTTAAAAAAAGCCACTTTAGGAAGCGCAGGTTTTGATCTGGTTGCAGCAATTGAATCAAATCAGGAACTTTCGCCCGCTTGTTCAGTACTTATACCTTGTGGGTTTTCTCTTGAAATGCCCTCAAACCTTGAAGCTCAAGTGCGGCCAAGGTCTGGTATTGCTCTCAAAAATTCTGTAACAGTTTTAAATTCACCAGGAACTATCGACTCAGATTACAGAGGAGAAATTTGTGTTATTTTAATTAATCATGGTCAAAAGATTTTTAAAATTGAAAGAGGTATGAGAATAGCGCAACTAATTTTTATGGAATTACCAAAAATCTCTATTCAAGAGGTAGATAGCATAAAAGATTCTGATAGGGGTTCTGGAGGCTTTGGTTCTACTGGTGTTTAAAATTCAAAAAAAAGTTCTGTATGCAATTGAAGCAGTTATTGATATAGCAATGAATTCCGGTACCGAACCAGTTCAAAATATTTCAATAGCTTCCAGACAAGGGATTCCAAAAAGATATCTTGAACAAACACTTCAAGAATTAGTTAGGAATAATATTCTTGTTGGCTCGAGGGGGCCAAAGGGAGGTTATAGGCTTGCTCGAGAAAGAAGAAAAATCAAGTTATCAGATATAATTAAAGCCGTAAGTAATGATAAAGTACTTAAGAAGGAAATTAATTCGGAGCTTTCAGAAAAAGTATTAATGCCAATTATTGATAATGTTTCTGAAAATTGTTTGGAGTTCTTCAATAAAATTACAGTAAATGAAGTTTGTGATATAGCAAGAAAAAAGAAGGTACAAAAATTTTCAAAAAGGAAAGTCGACTTTGTCATTTAACAAAGATAAAAACTTTGTTTTCCATTCCATTGATGAAACTATTGGTAATACTCCTTTAGTTTACTTGAATAGAATAAAAAAAATATTTCGTCTTCACGGTAACATAATTGCAAAGCTAGAATTCTTTAATCCACTTGGTTCAGTTAAAGATAGAATTGGGTTAGCGATGATCAATGATGGTATTAAAAGAAAAAAAATTAATTCTAAAACAACTATAATAGAACCAACTTCAGGAAATACAGGAATAGCCTTAGCATTTATTTGTGCTTCTAGAGGTTATAAGTTAATTTTAACCATGCCTGATAGCATGTCATTAGAAAGAAAAAAGATGCTTAAGTTTTTAGGGGCTACATTGGTAATGACACCTAAATCAAAAGGTATGAAAGGAGCAATTGAAAAAGCTAATGATATAAAGAAAAACACAAATAATTGTATAATCTTAAATCAGTTCTCTAACAAGGAAAACCCAAAGATACACTATAATACTACTGCAAAAGAAATATGGAATGATTGTAATGGTAAAGTTGACTGTTTTGTCTCTGGTGTAGGAACTGGAGGTACAATTACTGGAGTTGGTAAGTATCTTAAAGAAAAAAATAAAAATGTAAAAATCGTTGCTGTTGAACCCGAGGACTCTGCAGTTCTAAGTGGCGGGGATACTGGGTCTCATCTTATCCAAGGGATAGGCGCAGGGTTTATTCCAGAAATACTTGATTTAGATATGATCGACGATATTCTTCCGATCAGCAACAATTCAGCACTTGAATATTCACGCGCATTAGCAAGATATGAAGGTATTGCTGCTGGAATTTCCTCTGGAGCAGTTTTAGCAGCAGCTATTGAACTTAATGAATGTAGTAAAATGCAAAACAAGAATACTGTTATAATCATACCTTCTTTTGCAGAAAGATATTTATCCACTCCATTATTTAATGAAATTTAATAAATGATTAAATTCGACGACAAAACACTTGAAAGATTTTCTAGACAAATCATTATTGATAAAGTCGGAATAAAAGGTCAAAAAAAAATAGTCGACACTTCATTGGCTATTATAGGATGCGGTGGTCTTGGAACTACAGCTGCTCAATATTTAACGATGGCCGGAATCGGTAGATTTTTTTTGGCAGATAATGACGTTGTGTCTCTGAGCAATCTGAATAGGCAAACTTTATTTCTAGAAAGTGATTTAAAAAAAAATAAAGCAGAAACCCTGGCAAAAAAATTGATTCAAATAAATCCTAAATTGGATATAAACATTTTACCTAAAAAAATTTCTAAAAAAAATATTTCTAAATTCTTAAAGAACTATAATATTATCCTTGATTGTTCAGATAATTTTGAAACAAGATACTTACTTAATGCATACTCTTTTCAAAAAAAAAAAATTCTTGTTTCCGCCGGCCTTGAAAATTTTGATGTTCAATTATTCTCTTTTTCATCTTGGAAAAATAAAAATTATCCATGCTATGAATGTATTTTTCCAAAAAATAAAAGACATTCGTCTCTAGATTGCGACCAACTCGGAATTATTTCGCCTGTGGCAGCAATGGGAGGCGTTCTTCAAGCAATGACAGTTTTAAATATAATTTTAAAATTAAATCAAAAAATTTATAAAGAAATAATTTTATATGATTGTTTAGGTAGAATTTTTAAAAAAATTAATGTAAAAAAAAATCCTACTTGTAAGGTTTGTAAGATTTAAAGAATATTATGTAAAATTATTTTTTTTTACCAAATCAGGTGGAGTGCTTCCTTTTGAATAATTTTCTATGTTTTTTATTACTCTCATACCCATTGCAATTCTACTTTGTTTTGTTGCAGAACTTATATGAGGCAACAGTACTACATTTTTTGCTTCGAACAGTTTTTGAGTAATTTGAGGTTCGTGTTCAAATACATCTAAACCTGCTCCCCAAATCTTCTTTTTACTTAAGAGGTCTGCTAATTCTGTTTCATCTATAATTTCACCTCTTGAGGTGTTAATTATAATGGAATTTTTTTTAAGTAAAGATAAACGTTTTTTTGAGAGCAAGTGAAAAGTTTCTGGAGTATAAGGACAATGAATAGATATGATGTCCATCGTTTTAAGCATTTCGTCTAAATTTTCCCAATATTTAGCATTATAAAGTTTTTCAATTTTTTTCGGTAATCTTTTCCTATTATGATAATTAATTTTGACGCCAACACTTGAACATCTCTTTGCAACAGCCTGACCAATTCTTCCCATCCCAATTATCCCAATTTTTTTTCCAGATATTTTTTCTCCTAAAGTTTCACTAGGCCCCCAACCATTCCAATTACCATTTAACAATTTTAACTGAGCAATACCAACACATCTACAAATCATTAGTATCATTGTTAAAACAAGATCTGCAGTATCGTCAGTAAGTACATCAGGAGTATTAGTTACCAATATTTTTTTTTCTTCTGCAGTAACTAAATCCAGATTATCTACTCCATTTCCAAAATTGGCAATCAACTTTAACCTTTTAGCTGCTTTTATTATAGATGCATCAATGGTATCACTAATACATGGGACTAAAATATCAATATGTTCAACTTTTTTCTTTAATTCTTTATAAGATAAAACTCTATCTGATTTATTTATGACAACAGAGTATTTTTCAATTAATTTTTTTTCAATTATATCGGGAAGTTTTCTGGTCAGAAGAATGACAGGTTTTCTTGAATTCATACTTAAGAACTTTATTTTTTATATAGCTTTCATGTACTTTTACCTTACACCAGAACTAAACTTTAGTCTGGAAAAAAAAATTTTTTTTTCTACTAAGTATAACGAAGTTAATTTAAGAAATGGTCCCGGGACAAACCATCTGATTCTTTATAAAATTTTAAAAAAAGGTTATCCCGTTTTAGTTCTAGAAGAATTTGAAAATTGGAAAAGAATTTTAGATTTCGAAAATAGATCTGGATGGATTGCAAATTCTCAATTGACAAAAAATAAGTACGGTATTTTAGTTTCAAATAGCGAGCTCCTTAAAAAATTTCCGATTAATGAGTCAAAACATCTAGCGATTTTAAAAAAAGGAGTCGTTTTCGAAATTTTAGTTTGCAAAAAAGATTGGTGCAAAATCAAAATACGGAACGAAAAAGGATGGGTTAGAAAAGCTAGCTACTGGGGTTCCAAACAGTAGCTAGATTAAAACAGATTAATTTTAGAAAATTTGGTTATTTGTCTAAATCAAACCTATCTAAATTCATCACTTTGTTCCAAGCTTTAATAAAATCTTCAACAAACAATTCGTTCGAATCGTCACAAGCATATACTTCTGATATAGCTCTGAGTTGGGAGTTTGAACCAAATATCAGGTCAACTCGAGAAGCGGTAAATTTTTTTTGTCCGTTCGATCTATTCACACCTTCAAAATATTTATCACCGCAAGGTTTCCACTCAATTCCCATATCAAGGAGATTAACAAAAAATTCATTGTTTAGTTTGTTAGAATTATCTCCTAAAATACCATGATTGTCATGAGTTACTCCAAGCGACCTCAACCCACCAATTAATACAGTCATTTCAGGAGCTGTTAATCCAAGAAGCTGGCTTTTATCAAGCAGCATTTCTTCTGGACTAGACGAAAATTCTTGTTTCTGATAATTTCTAAAGCCATCAGCTAATGGCTCTAAAACAGAAAAGGATTCAATATCTGTTTGCTCTTGAGTAGCATCTCCTCTTCCAGGAGCGAATGGTAGGTTTACACCACTTGCTATTTCTATTCCAACATTCCCTGATAATACAATTATGTCAGCTAGTGATGCTCCAGTTTCTTCAGAAATTTTTGAAAGCTTACCTAATACCTTTGCCAACTGTTGAGGTTTATTTACTTCCCAATCTTTTTGAGGCGCCAGGCTAATTCTTGCTCCATTAGCACCACCGCGCATGTCAGTTGCCCTAAATGTTGATGCACTAGCCCATGCTGTTTCAACCATTTCAGTCACACTTAATCCAGATGATTTTATTTTTTCTTTAGCAGATGATACATCAAAACTTGAATTTCCTTCAGGAATCGGATCTTGCCAAATTAGATCTTCTTTAGGCACTTCTGGTCCAAGGTATCTTGTTTTTGGTCCCATATCTCTATGCAGTAATTTAAACCAAGCTTTCGCAAACATATCTGCAAATTCTTCGGGATTATCGTGGAAACGTTTTGATATTTTATTATATTCTGGGTCTTCCTTAAGAGCCATATCAGCTGTGGTCATAATAGTAGTTACTTTCTTAGAAGAATTTGAAGCGTCAGGCGCCAAATCTTCTTTGTCAGGGTTTATGGGATGCCATTGATATGCCCCAGCCGGACTTTTAACTAATTCCCAATCGTATTTAAATAATAAATCAAAGTAACCATTATCCCATTTTGTTGGGTTAGATGTCCAGGGTCCTTCAATGCCACTAGTTATGGCATCCTCTCCAATACCAGATTTAAATGAATTTTTCCAACCAAAACCCATTTGTTCTATCGGTGCACCTTCAGGTTCAGCACCTACATTATCTTCAGGAGCTGCTCCGTGTGCTTTACCAAATGTGTGGCCACCTGCCGTTAAAGCAACTGTTTCTGCATCATTCATTGCCATTCTAGCAAATGTTTCTCTAATATCCTTTGCACTCGCAAGTGGGTCAGGGTTGCCGTCAGGACCTTGAGGATTAACGTAAATTAAACCCATCTGTACTGCGCCTAGCGGAGTTTCTAGTTCTCTAACACCGGTATAACGTTTGTTTTGCAACCACTCATTTTCCTTACCCCAGTAAATGTCTTCAGGTGGAGCCCAAATATCTGGTCTTCCACCACTGTAACCAAATGTTTTCCCCCCCATTGATTCTATAGCAACATTACCAGCAAGAATGAATAGATCAGCCCAACTAATTTGCTTTCCATATTTTTGTTTAATAGGCCACAAAAGTCGTCTTGCTTTATCTAAATTTCCGTTATCAGGCCAACTATTTAATGGTGCAAATCTTTGATCACCAGTTCCACCACCACCTCTACCATCCCAAGTTCTGTAGGTTCCTGCGGCATGCCAAGTTAGTCTGATAAAGAAAGGACCGTAATGACCATAATCTGCTGGCCACCAGTCTTTTGAATCTGTCATAAGGTCATTAAGATCTTTTTTTAATGCAAAATAATCGAGTTTTTTAAATTCATTTCTGTAGTCAAAATCAGGACTCATTGGGTTAGATCTTTTATCATTTTGATGAAGAATACTAATGTTCAATTGATTTGGCCACCAATCTCTATTTGTTGTACTTACACCTTTATTCATAGTTGTAGAACCATGCATGACTGGGCATTTACTAATATCATCCATCATTTTAACCTCCACTTTTTAAAAAAATCATTAACATGCGTTTAGTAAATATTATTATAATTCATATGATTTAATACTATTAGAATCATAACATATATAATAGTAATAAATGGTGTTATCAAGTCAATATCTATTTAGAACTATTCTAATTAAAATGAATTTACTTAGACTCTAAATTAACAATAACCTGAACTGATGAAATTTTTTTTCCTCTTGGGGGTTTAGGAACTTTAGAAATTTTAATGTCTGAAAAACCTATGTCAAAAAGTTCTTCGGAACTTTTACAAAAAAAATGGTGATGAGGTTCAATATTTGTATCAAAAAAGAACTTGTCACTTGGGGTCCTCAAAAGCTTTAATATATCATTTTGACAATAAAGATGAAGAGTGTTGTAAACAGTTGCTAAAGATATTTTAGAACCTTTTTTTTTAACAATTTTATGGATATCTTCAGCTGTATGATGGCTATTACCTTTATCAAATAATATTTCTATAAGCTTAATTCTTTGAGAAGTTACCTTCAGAGGAGAAGCTCTCAACTTTTTTAAGGCCTTTTTAACAAACAAGTTTTTCATATTAACTCCTAATATGTAATTACAATCCCTTTAAAATTCTGTCAACTAATTCTTTAACTTTAGGGACATATCCATTACTGTAAAAAGGATCGCGAGCAAATCTGTATACAGAGTGACCAGCAAACATGAGAGCATTTTCAAGGTTTGCCAGTCCATGACTAATTTCCATCAATGTTTTTTGAATGCAAAAAGATCTTGGGTCTGGTTTTTTCCCGTTGTTACCAGTCTCTCCTTGAGACCAATTACTAAATAAACATTGAGACAAACAACCCATACAATTAATTTGGTCTTTTAAAATTTGTTTAGCCTTTTTCAAGGTAACCCATATTAGAGTGTTATCAGGTGTCTTTAAGGGTTTGAGAAAACCTTTGTTCATCCATTTTTCAATTCTTGATTTATCCTCCTTTTTAACAAAAATAGGTTTTCCTCTTGGTCCTATTTCAATTTTTGAATCATATTCATTGGTTCTTTCTTTAAAATACGGAGTTTGTCTTTCTGATCTTTCTTCGAGTTCAATAAGAAAATCATTCCTCACTGCAGATGAATAGAAACCTGTTGGACTAAATTTGTGCAAAGAAACTTCTCCTTGTTTGATTGTGAGAAGTTTTTTTTTCCAATTTTCTGGAATAGGACTTTCTTTTGTCAATAATGGTCTAGTGCCAAACTGAAAAGCTATTTTACCTATTTCTTTATTATCTATCCAGTCAGACCATTCATTGAGATTCCAAACGCCACCAGCCATTATTATTGGAACATTTTGTAGTTTGAACTGATTCATTAATGATCTTAACTCTTTAACTCTGGGGTATGGAGGTTGAGGCGATCTAGGGTTTTCACTGTTTGAAAGTCCATTATGACCACCGGCAAGCCAGGGGTCTTCATAGACAACTCCACCTAGATATTCAGATGTCTTTCTATAAGACCTCTTCCATAATGCGTTGAATGCCCTGGCTGATGAAACAATTGGGTAATAATAGACCCCGTAATGAGCTGATATTTCAGAGAGTTTATAGGGCATTCCTGCTCCACAGGTTACGCCGTCAATAATATCCGAGGCTTTGTCTAGAGTTTCTGTCAAGATCTTTTCTGCTGCAGCCATTTCCCATAGTATGTTCATATGAAGTACTGCTTCTTTTCCAGCTATATCTCTTGCCTCACGTGCTTGTGTTATAGCTCCTTTAATTGCAAAATTTATTAGTTCTTGATGCCTTTCGCTGCGAGTTTTTCCATAATATTTCTGCTCTATTAGGTTTCCATTTTCATCAAAAGAGTCTGCATTTACTCCAGAAAAAGTTCCAACGCCACCTGATTTTGCCCAGGCACCAGAGCTTTGTCCATTGCTAATTGAAATCCCTTTACCGCCTTCAATCAAAGGTAAAGATTCCTTACCTGACAATATCATCGAATTAATATTTTTCATTTTTATAGTATACCTATACGTCTTTAATACTCAACTTTACCTTTCCTCTATCATCTACACCAATCACCTTTACTTTTACCACATCTCCTTCATTAACTACGTCAGTGGTTTTCTCAACCCTTTCATTTTTTAACTGACTGATATGAACAAGTCCATCTCTGTTTCCTAAAAAATTTACAAATGCTCCAAATTCCATTGTTTTAACAACTTTGCCTTCATAAATTTTACCAACTTCAGGTTCAGCTACAATATCATTAATCATTTTTAAAGCTTTTTCTCCATCAGCAGAATTTGTGGATGATATTAAAACCTGTCCGTCATCATCAATTTCTACTTTTGCTCCGCTAGTATCACAAATTTCTCTGATTATTTTTCCACCAGATCCAATAACTTCCCTAATCTTAGATTTATCAATCTTAATCTTTTGAATTTTAGGTGCATTATCTTTTGGTTCTATTCTTGGTTTATCTATTATTTTATCCATTTGTTTTAGTATATGTTTCCTCGCATCCATTGCTTGATCAAGAGCAACTTTCATAATTTCTTCAGTTATACCAGTTACTTTTATATCCATTTGAAGAGCAGTCACACCATCGGAAGTTCCAGCAACTTTGAAATCCATATCACCCAAATGATCTTCATCTCCCAAAATATCAGTCAATACAACAAAATTATTATCCTCTTTAATTAAACCCATTGCCACTCCAGCAACAGATTTTCTTATTGGTACACCGGCATCCATAAGAGCTAGTGATGTTCCGCAAACCGTTGCCATTGATGAAGATCCATTTGATTCAGTAATTTCTGATACAACTCTAACAGTGTAAGGAAATTCATCCATCTTGTTTAAAATAGGATTAATGGCTCTCCAAGCTAACTTTCCGTGACCAATTTCTCTTCTTCCTGTTGAACCCATTCTGCCAACTTCATTAACTGAAAATGGTGGAAAATTGTAGTGGAGCATGAATTTTTCTTTTTTGTCACCATCAAGTGTGTCTTTAGTTTGTTCATCACTACTGGTTCCTAATGTTGAGGTTACAAGTGCTTGTGTTTCACCCCTAGTAAATAGAGAGCTTCCATGAACATTTTCAAGTATATCTATCCTTACATCAATATCTCTTACTGTTGTAAGATCTCTTCCGTCGATTCTTTTTTTTGAACTAATAATAGCTGATCTCACGATATTTTTTTCTTCTTCTTTAATTAATGAATTAATTATTCCAGATTCTGAATCTTCATCCAAAAAAGTCTCAATAATTTTATCTCTTGCAGCATTTAAATTTTCATTACGTTTTTTCTTTTCTTTTATTTTGTATAAAGGTGTAATTTCTTTTTGGACTGTTGCTTTAAGTTTTGTTGAATAACTTGGTTCATCCGATTTTGAAATTTCCCAAGATTCTTTTGCAGACATTTCTGCAAGCTCAATTATTTTATCAATTACACACTGAAACTCCTTAAAGCCAAATTGAACCGCACCTAACATAATTTTTTCTGGAAGCTCACTCGCCTCTGATTCAACCATCAAAACTCCATCTCTTGTTCCTGCAACGACAAGATCAAGTTCACTACTTCCAAGTTCTTCAACTGTTGGGTTTAAGATATATTCGCCACCAGAATAACCAACTCTTGCACAGGCCAATGGCCCGAGGAATGGAAGTCCAGCAATGGTAGTAGCTGCAGATGATCCTATCATAGCACAAATAGCAGGATCATTTTCTCCGTCATAGTTTATAACAGTGCAAATTACTTGTGTTTCGTTTTTAAAGTCTTTGTGAAATAATGGACGTAGTGGTCTATCAATCAGCCTCGAATTAAGAATTTCATTCTCTGATGGTCTGCCCTCTCTTTTAAAATATCCACCTGGAATTTTCCCAGCTGCATAGGCCTTTTCAATGTAGTGAACCGAAAGTGGGAAAAAATCAATGTTAGGATCAGCATTTTTGGAGGCACAAACTGTACATAAAACAGAAGTAGATCCAAGTGTTGCTAGCACTGCTCCATCTGCCTGGCGAGCCATTAAACCAGTTTCAAGCTTTAGTTTAAGACCTTTCCAGTCTAATTCAACTTTAACAATTTCAAACATTTAGTCTCCTTGTGGCTATCGCCTCAAGCCAAGAGACTTGATAATGGAATCATATCTATTAACACTTTTCTTTTTTAAATAACTAAGTATTTTTCTTCTTTTCCCAACAAGTTTCATCAGCCCACGACGTGTATTGTGATCTTTTTTATTAACTTTTAAATGGTCTGTTAAATTCTTTATTCTATTTGTAAAAACTGTAATTTGAAACTCGCTAGTTCCGACATTTTCCACAGAGGATTTGGTCTCCTTTACTTTCTTCTTTTCTTCAGCCATATTTTGATTTTTCCCTTTCAAAACTACATTTCTTTAAAAACTTTTTTTGGGTAAAAATTACTTTCCAAAAGATACCCAAAAGCTATTATTTTATTAGCAAACTTTACAAAAACCAATTCATTCTTTTTTTTAAAAAATCCATTTGTTTTAACAGAACGTCCATTTAAAATCAAATCTACTTGATCTTTTTTTAAGTTAATCTCTTTCACTCCCCCAAAAAAACTATTAACTGGTTTTACAGCTTTAATAAGTTTTTCACTATGCATTAAACTTAATAAATAATCTAGTGAAATAAGTTTTTTATTAAAATCACCAAAACCAATTCTTCTTAAAGATGAGACCGTTCCGATGGTTCCAAGTAATTTTGATAAATCTTCTGCCAAACTTCTTATATATGTTCCTGAACCACATTCAATATAAAATTCAGCCTTATCTTTTGATAAAATTCTTTTTAAGACAAGCTTCATTATCTCAATATATTTACCTTTTATTTCAAATTCTTTATTTTTTCTTACTAATTCGTAAGCCCTACTTCCATTAATTTTTTTTGATGAATATTTTGGTGGAATTTGAAAGGTTTTTCCAATGAAATTTTCTAAATATTTTTCTATTGTTTTTTTTTTTGGAAATAGATTTTTCTTTTTTACGACCTTACCCTCAAGGTCTCCAGTTTCTGTTTGCACCCCCCATTCAATTGTAAAGAGATATTCTTTACTTTTTTTTTCAACCAAACTTATTGTTTTGGTTGCATTTCCCAATGCGATTGGAAGAAAACCTGAAGCAAGAGGGTCTAATGTTCCAATATAGCCAGCTTTTTGATTTTTAAAAATTCTTCTAACACATTGTAAAGCTTGGTTGGATGAAAGTCCTAGTGGCTTATCTAAGAAAATCCAACCATCAATTTTCTTTTCTTGCATTTGGTTTATTTTTTTTTATGTGATTAAGAATATTATCCACTTTTTGTGAATCTGAATTTAATGTATCAATCTTAAAATCTAGTGATGGTGTAAACCTTAAATCAATATTCTTTGAAAATTCTCTAGATATTTTATATGATTCCTTTTGGATAGACTTAATAACTTCTTCATCTGAAATATTTTCAAATTGAGAAAATTTTGAGATGTAAACTCTTGCATTTCTAAAATCTGGAGATAGAGAAACTTCAGATATAAAAATCATAAAAGTATTACCATAATCATCGGAAAAATTTTTTGATAAAAAAATTTCTGCTAAAGTTCTTTTAATAAGTTCTGTTGCTTTAAGAATTCTAGATTTTTTTTTTTCTTTCTTAAAAAATTGTAGGCTATCCTTTGTCATCCTCTTGTTCAATAAAGATTTGTAATTTATCCTCTTCTTTTATCTCACCCGAGTCTTCTAAAAGAATTCCACATTCTTGTCCAGCTATTACTTCTTTAACTTCATTTTTTTCTCTTCGGAGACTTTTAATATTAGTTTCAAATAATAAATCGTTATTTCTTATAACTTTTACAATTGCCTTTGATGGTACTTTTCCATTTTCGACATAACAACCAGCAATTATGTTATTAGATATCTTAAATAATTTTCTTACTTCTACTTCGCCAACTTGCTTTTGAATTATCTTCGCCTCAAATAATCCTTCAATTATATTTTTTGCCTCATCAATCACTTGATAGATTATTGAAAAATATTTTATTACAATGTTATCTCTTTTTGATAAATTTTTTGCTTGCACGTTAGCTCTTACATTAAATCCAAAAATTATTGCTTTTGTTGCAATTGCCAATGATACATCTGATTCATTTATCTCTCCAACCCCAGTGTGCTGAATTTTAATTGAAACAGTTTCAGAGTTCATTTTTTTCAGGCTTTGTTCAATTGCTTCCTTTGATCCATGAACATCTGCTTTTACTATAATAGAAACTTCAGTCTTTTCTTTTTCATTCGCATCTATCATCATTTGTTCTAATGATGCTCTTTTTATTGAAGCACTCTCCTCTATTCTTTTCATTCTTGATCTATATTGAGTTACCTCTCTTGCTCTTGACTCATTATCTACAACCAGAAGTTTGTCACCTGAATTTGGTGCTCCGGATAATCCTAAAAGTTCAACTGGAAAGCTTGGGTATGCAGTATCAAGTCTATTTCCTGCATCATCATAAAGAGCTCTTACTTTTCCCCATTCTTTACCAACAATAACAACTTCTCCCACATTTAAACAACCGTTTTGTATTAAAACAGAAATAACAGTACCTTTACCTTTCTCAATTTTCGATTCAATTACAGTACCCTCGCCTTTTCTGTTTGGATTAGCTTTTAATTCAAGTATTTCTGACTGAAGAATAATCGCATCAAGAAGCTCGTCTAATCCTTTTTTTGTTTTCGCTGAAACATTGACCAAAACAACTTCTCCACCCATCTTTTCACTTATTATTTCATGTTTCATTAGGTCGGCTTCTACTTTTTGAGGGTTAGCTGCTGGAAGATCCATTTTATTAATTGCTACAATAATAGGGCATTTAGATGCTTTAGCGTGACTTATCGCTTCAACAGTTTGCTCATTGACACTATCATCAGCTGCTACAACTAAAATTATAATATCCGTAACATTAGATCCTCTTGCTCTCATTTGACTAAAGGCTGCATGACCTGGGGTATCTATAAATGTAATATTTTTACCATCTTTAGCCTTTATCATGTAAGATCCAATATGCTGGGTTATCCCTCCAGCCTCACTAAGTGCAACTTTTTTTTCTCTAATAGCGTCAAGTATAGATGTTTTACCATGATCTACATGTCCCATAATTGTAACAACCGGTGGTCTTGGTTTTAGTTGGTCCTCGTCATCAGTTTTTCCAGATAATCCAATTTCAACGTCAGATTCACTAACTCTTTTGGGAGTGCATCCTAATTCAATAACTACAAGTTCAGCTGTATCACCGTCTATGGTTTGATTTATTGTTGCCATTACTCCAAGCTTCATTAAAACCTTAATAAGGTTTGAAGATTTCTCTGCCATTCTCGCTGCAAGCTCATTAACAGCAATAAAATCAGGTATCACAACATCCTTTTTTTTTCTTTCTTTATATTCGGTATTTTCTTTATTATCAAACTTTTCAATGCTTCTAAGCTTTGCTTTTTCTCTAGCTCTTTTTATTGCAGCTAATGATCTAACTTTTTCATTATTTCCATCATCTAAAGCTTGTGAAATTGTAAGCTTTCCTTGGCGTCTATTTTCAAAACTTTTTGGAGATTTAATTATTTTTTGTGGTTTTGATCTTTCAGATGAAGGCTTGTTTTCATCATTAGAATCTGACGATGTATTAGTTTTAAAGGTAGGTTTTTTTGCTATTTTTTTTTCAACACCTTTGATTTCCTCTTTATCTGTCTTTGTTTTTTCCTCTTTTTTAACGGATTCTTCAATTTCTTTTACTTCTTCAATCTGTTTAGATAGGTTAATACTTTTATCTTCCTCTGGTCTTTTAACAATTTCATCATTTTCTTTAGCTGAACCATCTGTTGGCTTTAATCCACTCAAAGTTCTTTTTTTTTTAACTTCAACAGATACAGATCTTGTTCTTCCATGAGAAAAACTTTGCTTAATTTGTCCAGCATTAAAAGTTTTCTTCAACTGAAGCTTTCCTGTGTATGATTTTTTTTTATCGTTAGTTTCTTCCATCTTCTTTATCTTCAAACCAATGTTTTCTCGATTCAACTATAATCTCATTTGCTTTATCAATATCTATATCTTTAATTAGATCAATCAGCTCGTCACTAGACAAATCTGCTAGGCCATCTCTAGTTATTATACCATTATCTTTAAGTTTTATTAACTGATGTGTTGAAAGAAGGTTTTGATTAAGTAAGTATTCTTCCATGCCACTTTCTTTTAGTAAGTTAAGGTTTTCCTTTTTTTCTTTCTCCAAATATGTTTTTGCTCGACTGATTAATTCATTTGATAGACCTTCGTCAAAACCTTCTACGGATGACAGGTCGCTCGAAGAAACCATTGAGATTTCTTCAATACTACTAAAGCCTTCTGTTACAAGAAGGTGGGCAATTACTTCGTCAACGTCCAAGCACTGTATAAAGTTTTGAGAAAGTGTTTTAAATTCCTCACTCCTTCTATCTGATTCTTGGCTAGCTGTTAAAATATCAATATTCCAACCAGTAAGAGAACTAGCAAGACGAACGTTTTGTCCTTTCCTGCCAATTGCCAGACTTAATTGTTCGTCTGGGACAATTACATCAATTTTTTTTAGTTCTTCTTCAATTACAACTTTTTCAACTTCAGCTGGACCTAAAGCATTTACAACAAAAGTTGCAACATCTTCTGACCATAGAACAATATCAATCTTTTCTCCCTGCAGTTCATTTACAACTGCCTGAACTCTGCTTCCTCTCATTCCAACACAAGCTCCCACTGGATCAATACTCTTTTCTTTAGTAAAAACTGCAATTTTTGCTCTACTCCCAGGGTCCCTTGCGACTGATTTAACTTCTATTATTCCGTCATAAATTTCTGGAACTTCCTGAAAAAAAAGTTTTACTAAAAAATTATTATGTGCTCTTGATAAGAAAATTTGTGGTGCTTTTAGGTCATAACGTACATCCGTTATATAAGCCCTAATTCTATCAGATCTTCTAAAAACTTCTCTGTTTAAAAGCTCTTCTCTTCTCATCATTGCTTCACCCTTACCAAGATCTACTACCAAATTACCGTATTCAACTCTTTTAACTATCCCATTAACAACTTCTCCGACTTTGTCCTTAAATTCATTAAACTGCATTATTCTTTCTGCTTCTTTTACTTTTTGAAATATTACTTGTTTAGCAGTTTGTACTGCTATCCTTCCAAAATCTAGTGGAGGAAGTTCTTCAATAAGAAATTCTCCAACATTAACTTTAGTTTTAGCTGGAAGATCATTATGATTTATCTTGTTAGTTCTTTCTTCCAATGGAAAATCTTCAATGTTTTTTACTACTTCCTGGTATCTAAATAATCCAATTCTACCTGTTTTTTTGTCAACTTCAGCACGAATATCAAGCTCATAACCATATTTTGTCCTGCCAGCTTTTGCGATTGCTACTTCCATTGCTGTTATTACCTCCTCGGAGCTTATCCCCTTTTCCTTGGCAATATTTTTCGCTACATCTATTAAATCAAAAGACTGGCTTTCTCTTACTTCGTTATTTTCCAATTTTTTTCTCTTTCCAACAAATTAAAAACACATTAATTTAAGACTATTTAATACCAATAGTTTAAGAAAACTTAAATGATTTAATTAATTTTTTTTATTTTTGCATGCTATTGATATCAAGTAGGATCTTCTTTTTTCTTGAATGGCTTTTTTATGATATTTTGTATACTCGATTTTATATTTATCAAGATCATTACTAATGTATCGATTTAAAATTATCTCAAAACTATTGCTTTTTAAAAATAGATCCTCGATTTGTATTAGATAATCTGGATGATCAGTGAGTACATGTATTAAAGATTTACTACTACAAATCTTGGATAGTTTCTCGACGAATTTATCATTAATTAATCTTCTCTTATTATGTTTTTTTTTAGGCCATGGGTCAGGAAAAAGAATATAGATTTTATCAAATTTTATTTTCTTAAGATTTGCAAAGAAATTCCAAAAATCTAGATTTGTGAAATAAGTATTCTTAATTTGATATTTATCAATCTGTTTTTTCAATTTTACAATTCCATTCAAAAATGGATCGCATCCAATAAAACAAATATTTTTATTTTTTTTAGCTTGAAATAAAATATTTTCACCACTTCCAAAACCAATCTCTAGATTAAAAGTTGAAAAATTTTTCTCAATCTGAAGAAATTTTTTTTTTAAATTTTTTTCTGATAAATAATAGTTAGAATTTCTTAATTCTTCTAAATCTAAATCTCCTATTTTTCTTGAAATTTTCCTACCATAAAATAGTTTCATTTATAATTTTTTTTTATAGTTTCGACAAAACTTAAATTTTCCCATGTAAATGAGCCCTTGCTTTCAGAATACTTTCTTCCGAAATGTCCATAAGTTGATGTTACTTCGTAAATTGGGTTATCCAGTTTCAAAAATTTCTTTATACCTGACGGTGATAAGTCAATAAGTTCTCTTATTATTTCAATCAATCGTTCATTATGCACATCTGATTCAGCGTCAGTTTTTAAAAAAATTGAAATTGGTTTAGATACACCAATTGCATAAGATAATTGTATTAAACACTTATTTGCTATTTTACTAGCCACAATATTTTTTGCTATATATCTTGCAATATATGCTGCAGACCTATCAACCTTTGTATAATCCTTACCAGAGAATGCTCCACCTCCGTGCGGAGCTGCACCTCCATATGTATCTACAATAATTTTTCTACCAGTAAGTCCAGCATCCCCATCAGGTCCTCCAACAACAAATCTACCTGTAGGGTTTATTAAGATATTACCGTCTTTAGGCAAATCCGTATTTGGTAAAGCTCCTTCAATAATTTCAATTACTTTCTTTCTAATTTCATTGTTTCCAGCCGATTCGTGATGTTGAGTTGAAACAACAATTGAAGTTATATTTTGGGGTACACCATTTTTATAATTCATCGTAACTTGACTTTTAGAATCGGGGCCAAAAAATGAATAATTTTCTTTTCTGAATTTAGATAAATTTTTTAGAATTTTATGAGAGTATTCAATTGGGGCTGGCATAAAGTTCGGAGTTTCAGAACATGCATAACCAAACATAATCCCTTGGTCACCAGCTCCTTGATCCTTTTCATTAGATATTTCATCAACACCTTGAGCTATATCTTCGGATTGCTTATGCAAAAGATTTTGAATTTGTAAATTTTTCCAGTGAAAACCTTTTTGTTCGTAGCCGATTTTTTTTACTTTTTCTCTGATTACATTTTCAATTATTTCATTATCGACTAAATGTGGGTTCTTATTAATCCTAACTTCACCGGCAATTACAACTTTATTAGTTGTTGCTAAAGTTTCACATGCTACTCTAGCATCTTTGTCAGCTTTCATGTAAATATCCAATATTGAATCCGATATCTGGTCACAAACTTTGTCAGGATGACCTTCTGAAACTGACTCACTTGTAAAAAAGTAATTTTCTTTATTTTGACTCATGAGTGAGTAGTATTAAGTTAAATCAATTTTTTTTTCAATCCTTTTTTCTTTTAAATATAAAATCTAAAGCTAAATTAAAAAAAAATAAACATCCAAAAACTAGAAATAATAATTTGTTACCATATTTTGAAAAAATAGTTTTTTTGTTTTCTATTTTTATTGTTGAGTTGATTAATCCCTGTTTATTTAGGTCAATTTTTTCTAATATTTTTCCTTTAGAATTAGTTAAAACTGAAATTCCAGAATTTGCAGATCTAATTAATGGAACCCCTTTTTCAATTGATCTAAATATTGATGCAGCCAAATGTTGTCTTGGACCAATTGTTTTTCCAAACCATGCATCATTTGTTATGTTAATAATAAAGTCTAAATCATCTCTATTAAGCGATTGAAAAATTGCCTCATAACAGATAAGAGGTTCAATCGACAATTTATTATTATCTATAAATATATTTATTTTTTTTTCTAATGATCCCGCACTAAAGTCTGTAGAACCATCAGTAAGTTTAACTATTTTTAAAACATTTTTAAAAGGAATAAATTCTCCGAACGGGACCAATTTTTGCTTATCATAAAAATTTATATTTTCTCTATCTACTATAAAAATTGAATTATAGATCCTAAAACTTTTATTGAGAAATTCTCTTCTTAAAGCTCCAGTAATTATTGTAACATTTGGAGGAACTGATTCTCTAATATATTTTAGTAATTCATCCTCTTCATTTAAGTAAAATGGTATAGCTACCTCTGGCCATATTACTAATATTTTTTTATCTAATACTAAATTATTATTAGTCATTGATATTAACTTATCGATATGTCTAGGGATCATTAGTTTATTCCATTTTTCTTCTTGAGGAATGTTGGGTTGTATTATTCTTATATCTAAATATTTTGAATTACTTTGAGTTTCTTTGTCAGTTAAGAAAGGGAAATAGTATAAAAAAATTGGAAAAGTAAAAAATACAAATAAAAAATATACTTTTCTTTTTAAAACAGAGTAGGCCAATGTAATAAACCAATTAATTGTCAAAAAACTGAGACCAAAAACTCCAACAACACTAGATACCTTTGTAAACTCACTATTAAATGCCCATATGTGAGAAAATAAATTAAATGGTAATCCTCCAAATATATTTGAGCGAAGCAGTTCGGAAAAAAAAAAGAAAAAGCTTATAATGAAAGATTTTAAAAAAATAAATCTATTATCTATATATTTAGAAAACCAAAAAATTAATGTAGATGGTATTGCAAAAAATAATCCTAAAAATGAAGGAAATATAATAAAAATTATAGGCGCTAAAAAATAATGTTTTTCATAAACTAAAAATGGAAATATTATCAAATGCATTGAACCTAAAAAAAAACCTATTCCAAAAATCCATCCAATAAGGAAGGATTCATTTAGTTTTTTTTTTTCTAG
>MDSZ01033354.1_pt1 | contig 31838 bp, 31 predicted proteins | sample 811201 | NCBI WGS metagenome assembly MDSZ01 (sample SAMN05326647, study PRJNA326480) | marine metagenome | isolation source: seawater | place: Indian Ocean: North | collected 2010 | reverse complement strand
TTTGGTAACGCGTCTAAACCCTGAATTTTAATTTTAAGTTTATTTTCACTGCCTAATTTTAACCATTTTTTTTTAATTTTTTTTCCAATTTTTGATATGATCTCCCAAGATTTTAGCTTTCTCATCAAATTAAGAGTTTCAAGTGCAGCAACACTACCAATTCTTTCTGTCCAAAATGTGCTACTTACAAATGATCTATTAATTGACTCCATAATTTCTTTTTTTCCTATTATAGCATTGATAGCATAACCATTACCTAAAGCTTTACCTAAAATTGCTATATCAGGATTTACTTTATATTTTAAATGTAATCCACCAAAACATGATCTAAATCCTGAAGTGCATTCATCAAAAATCAACACAATTTTTTTTTTATCACATAGTTTTCTGACTTTTTTTAGAAAATTATTTTTTTGTGGAGTATTTCTTTCAACTTCCATTTTTACAATACCAATATTTTTTTCTTCAATAATTTTTTTTAAACCATCGATATCGTTGTAATTAAATGGAAAAACGGAATTTTTTAAATTTTTTGGAACACCTTTTATTTCTAAATCTTTAATTAAATGAGAGTTAAGATTCTTTTTGCTCTGCAAATTCGTTGATAAATACCAATCATGCCACCCATGATAACCACAAATCGCAATATTATCTTTTCTTGTTGCAGCTCTTGCAATTCTTATTGCAACTGAATTTGCTTCCCCACCAGATCTAGTAAATCTTACCATTTCTGCCCATTTATGAATATCTATGAGTTCTTCACCTAGTAAAATTTCCTCTACTGAATTGAGAGAGGACATATTACCTTTTTTAATAGTTTCATATATTTTTTTTTCTAATGGCTTAAATGAATAACCTAAAGTATTAGTACCGACTCCCATTAAGAATATATCTTTATAAACTTTATTTTCTAGATCCCAAACATTACAACCTTTTGCCCTTGAAAAATAAGCTGGCCATAAATTAGGGAGATGTAGATCAGGATTTTTTGAAAATAACATTGTTCCACCAGGTATAACTTCTTTAGCCCTTATCCAATATTTTTGTCCCAAATTCATTGTCATACCTTCATTTCTAATTTTATTTTTAGTATCAAAGAAATTTTTATTTTTATTATAAAATTCAATAATTTCTTTGTTAGATATTTTTAAATTGTAATTAAATTTCTTTAACAATTTTTCAATAAAGTTTAAATCTTCTTTAGTATCTATAGTCAATCTTAATTTAGAATAATCTTTTTTTAATTTAAAATTATATTTTTTGTAATTTTTTGTTTTTTTAAAGCCAACTGTAACGTGCTCTTTTTCTAATTCACTAATTTTCTTAAAATATCTTTCTCTTAAAATTTTAAATTTAAATATCTCAATATCCATACCGTCAGGATAACTAGTTTCGAGTATATTTGATAAATAATCATAGTTTCCTAAAAAATATTTATCCACAAATTGATCTAAAATAGAACTATCTATTAAAGGACAATCTGAAGTGATCCTAATAATATTTTTAATTTTGTAAAATTTTGCGGCATAATAATATCTAGAAAAAACATTTTTATCGGAGCCTCTAAAAACTTTAATGTTTAAATCATTACAAATTTTAACTATGGGATTATCTTTTTTATCTTTTGTACAAGCTACAATTATACTTTTAATTTTTTTTGACTGTTTAAGTCTTTTTATTAAAATTTCTAACAATGTTTTATTTTTAATTTTAGACAAAACTTTTCCAGGAAATCTAGTAGAATTATATCTTGCTTGTATTATTACAGATATGTTTTGATTATTTACCATTTTCTTGGATCAATTATTTTTTTATCTAATATTTCAAATTTTTTAAAATTAAAAACTTCTCTCTTTTTTAGGATAGCTAAATTTTCTTTTAATTGATTTAAATTATCCACTCCTAAAGTTAATAAATCAATTTTTTTTTGTTTTTTTATAAATAATAAAGATGCAATTTGTTTAGATATATTATTTTTTATACACCAATTTTCTAACTCTACTATTTTATTTTTTAATATTTTCTTATGATTAAATTTATTTACTTTATCTATTTTTTTTAACAATAGTCCTTGTAAAAAAATTGATCTTACCTGTAATTTTATTTTATGTTTTTTTAATTTATTCAAAAAATTATAATCTAAAAATCTTTGATCAAATATATTTGCAGGGAATTGTATAAAATCAAATTTAAATTTTTTTAATGCATATTGGACTTCATTTTTTTCATAGACAGATATTCCTAAATTTTTAACTAATTTTTTTTTCTTTAAATTTTTTAACTTTGAAATTAATTTATTACTATATTTTGATCTTATATCTTTTGTGTTATGTAGTAAGATTGCTTCAAATTGTTTTACTCCAAAAGAATTTAAATCTTTTTTTACTTTTTTTTCTAATTTATCTATAAATTTAATTTTATTATTTAAAGGAAGCTTAAATTTTGTGATAATTTTAAATCGACTGAAATTTAATTTAGATAAGAAGTTTTCTGATAATTTATATGAAAAAGCAGTATCAAGATGATAAATTTTATTTTTTTTTAGAAAATTTAATATTTTTTTTATTTCTTTAAAATTTTTTATTTTAGAATTACTTATTCCATATTTTTGATTAAAATTTGCCGTACCAATAGCGATCTTCATTTCTTAAGAAAATTTATTATATTTTTTATCACGTATTCTTGTTGTTTTTTTTTAAGTGAATAATAAATTGGTAAGGAAATTGTATTGTTGTAGAATTTTTCAGCATTTTTTCCAATATATTTATCTTTAAATATTTTGAATTTATAAATTGGAATGTAATGATATTGTAACATAACTCCATGAGACTTCATATATTCAAAGAGTTTATTTTTCTTTTTAATATTAAAATTTTTAAATTTTAAAAAATAAAGATGATAGGCTGAACTAAATTCTTTTTTATGCTTTACAGAAAAAATATTTTTCTCTTTAAATAATTTTTGATCATAAATCATAGAAATTTGTTTTCTTTTTTTTATAAAATTATTTAATTTTTTAAACTGACTTATTCCTAATGCACACTGAATATCTGAAAGTCTGAAATTAAGGCCTAATTCAGTGACATTGTAATTCCAATGTTTATTTGATCTTTTAATCCCTATTGATCTTAAAATAATCAGTTTCTCATAAATTTTTTTTACATTAGTTGTTATCGCCCCTCCTTCTCCAGTTGTAATAGATTTTAGAGGATGAAAAGAGAATGTCGAAATGTCAGAATGCGTACAAGAACCAATTTTATAAATTTTTTTTCTAATTTTATAGGTTGCTCCAAGAGCGTGGCAAGAATCCTCAACGATATAACAACCATAAATTTTTTTAAATTTTTTAAATAAATTAGAATTTTGTGGATAACCACCATTATACATAGTTAATAATATTTTTATTTTTTTAATTTTAAATTTTTCACAACATCTTACTACTTCCTCAGGTGTCATTTGACCAGTTAATGGGTCAACATCAGCAAGATATACTTTTGCATCAAACAATTTAAGAATGTTATAAGAAGAAACAAAATTAATAGCAGGCATAACAACAATATCATTTTTTTTGAGATCTAAAGATTGAAAAGCCAAGTACAAAGCAGAGGTTCCGCTATTGCATGAAACAGCATATTTGCTTTTTGTATAAGATTTTATTGTTCTTTCAAATTTCTCGACTAGTGGCCCAGTTGTAATCTTGTCCTTTTTTAAAGTCTCTGAAACTATCTTAATATCTTTACTATCAATATATTGTTTTCCATAAGGAATAATTTTTTTCATTTAACTTAACTTAATTTAATAATTTATTTTATTTACTTAATTTATTTAAAAGACTTGAAATCTTTTTATCATCATAATTAATCTTCTTCATTATCTTTGAGGCAGCTTTTGGATCTAGTTTAAAAGCTAGTTTTAAAATATTCATCCAATTGACATTATTTTTAGATCTGATTTTTTGAATTTGATCAATGACTTTTGAGTAGCTTTTTTTTTTCATTATTTAATGTCTTAAAATTAGTTATATATGTATATATATTAATAGTTATGATTAAAATAAATAACAAGATTACATTTTACAAAAATGGACCCGCAAATCTTATTGCAGAAATTTCTTGTAATCACTGCGGATCAAAATCGTTGTTTCTAAATCATATAATTCAGGCAAAAAAATCAGGAGCAGATTTAGTTAAAATTCAGACTTACGAGGCAGAAGATATGATTTTAAATAAGGATTTTAAAATCAAATCTGGCTTATGGAAAAACAAAAATTTATACAATTTATATAAGAAAGCTCAAACTCCATTTTCCTGGCATAAAGATGCATTTAAATTAGCAAAAAAAATTGGAGTCACTTTATTTAGTACTCCATTTAGTCCAAGAGCCTTCTTTTTTTTAAATCAATTTAAACCTGATTTATACAAAGTTTCATCATTTGAAATAACTGATTTACATTTGATCCAACTAATTGCTAAAACTAGAAAACCTATTATATTATCTACAGGGTTATCAAGCATAAAAGAGATAAATCAAGCAATCAAAATAATTAAAAAATATCATAATAAAATCATTTTAATGCATTGTGTGTCTGGATACCCAACACCTTTAGATGAAGCTAATTTGAAAAATATTGAAAAACTTAAAAAGTTAACCGGAATTAAATATATTGGTTTTTCAGATCATACAGAAGGAATTTATGCTTCAACAATAGCAAGTAATTATAATATATGTTCTATTGAAAAGCATTTTATATTAAACAAAAAATTAAAATCACCAGATAAAAAATTTTCTATTACTCCTAAAGAATTGAGTTCTCTTAAATTCAATATAAAAACAAATACCTCAATGAATAAAATTGTTAAAAAAAAATCTGAAAAACATAGTTTAATTTTTAGAAGATCAATTTATTCTATAAAAGATATAAACAAAGGCGAAAAATTTAATGAAAAAAATATAAGATGTTTTAGACCTAAAATAGGAATTAGTTCAGATAAATATTTGAATATTTTAGGTAAGAAATCTAAAAAAAAAATTAAAGCCTTTACTCCTATTTTAAAAAAATTTGTTTAACTTTTAAACTTTGTGTGAGTTTATATCTTTGATATATTTTTATTAATCATAACATATTTTTGATCACAATATTTTATTGAACTTTCTTTATGAGTAATAAAAATTAATGTGAATTCTTTTTTTAGTAAAGTTAACTCATTTAAAATTTCTCTTTCAGTTTCAAAATCTAATGCATTTGTAGCTTCATCAAAAATTAGTATTCTTGGATTATTATATAATGCTCTTGCAATACCAATTCTTTGTTTCTGACCACCTGAAATAAGTGCGCCTCCTTCTCCAACAGGAGTATTTATACCAAGCTCTAAACTATCAACAAATTTTTTTAATGAAGATTTTTTAATTACTTGATTTAGTAAATCATTATCGATTTGATCCTCAGACAGCCCAAATGCTATATTTTTTTTTATTGTGTCAGGTAATAAATAAATATTTTGAGAAACATATCCTAAATTTTTTTGCCAAACTTTAATTGAGTTTTTTATTGAATGACCATCAACCTCAATTCTTCCTCCATTTGGTGTTGAAATTCCCATAATTAGATCTATTAGTGTACTTTTTCCTGAACCACTTTCACCACTAATTCCTAAAAAAGTATTTTTTTTAATTACTAAATTTAAATTTTCAATTACTGAATGCTGCCTATTAGGATATTTAAAAAATATATTTTTCAAGATAATTTCATTATTAAATAAAATTTTATATTCATTTTCATTATTATCTTTAATTTTCTTATCATTTTTAAACTCATAAACTAATTTTATAATTTTATTAACCATATCTGATGAAAATTTTATTCTATTCATCATTAATAAAATCTTGTTGAAAGATGGGATCATTTTGTAAGCAGCAACAAGAAATAATCCCAATATAGGCAATATTTCAATTAATGATTTTCCTAAAAATAAAAACAAAAATACAATTACTGAAACACTGCATACTGCAAAAAATTCTATTATTAATCTTGGAGATCCAGCAATAATTGAATTTTTGGTATTAGCGTCTGCAAGAGAAAATGTATTTTTTTCAAAGTTATTCAAAAAAAAGGCTTCTCTACCCATAATTTTAATTTCTTTTATACCTCCTATTGATTGTTGAACATTTTGAAGTTGAAAATTAGATATTTTATTTCTTAGCTTTCCAAGATTTTCTAATTTTTTCTTATTATATGTGAAGATTACAAAAGATAAGCCACCAAAGATAATGAAAATAGTCAAAGTTGACTGCCAACTAAAATAAAATAGAAGAATTAATATTGATAATTGGAGTATAATTTCCAAAGTAAGATTTAGTAAAGAGGCTAAATAAACAGAACTAAAAAAAGTACTAATTTCTTTTATATTAATTATAATGTCTGAGGAATTTCTCTCTTTAAAATAAGAAATTGATTTATTAAGGTAGCCTTTAAATAATCTTAATTGCAAATTAGCCTCGTATTTTGCAAGAAATGTTGAATATTTTTTTAATACAATCCACAAGAAAAAATTCTTAAATGCAAAGAAAATAATAAATACTAATACTATAGATAATAGTAATATTTCATTTTCTAACTTTTCAATTTTAAGAAATTCATATGTTTTAGACAAAAATTGATTATCTGTTAATAATTTTAGAGCAGGAAAAATCAAACCTATTCCAAATAATTCTAAGATCATTCCTGTAAACATGAAAACAACCAATACAAATAATCTTTTTTTATCCTCTATTTCAAAAAGAATATTTAATTTTTCTTTAAATTTTATTTTCTTTTGATTGATCATTTTTTTATATCAAATTTATAGGTATTTTTTTTATAAATATAATAAATTTTTTTAAAGATTTTAATAAATTTAAAAAGACTTAGGTCTTATCAAAAAAATAAATATTATTAATTTAGTTTTTTTATTAAATCTACAATCATTAAAAGATAAAATTGATGTGTATTTTCAATAATATTATACTCTTTTGAGTCAACCCAAAACTTAATATCAGAATTATTATTTAAATAATTACTTTTTTTAAAGCCAGTAAAAGAAATAATTTTATTAAATTTTTTAATTCTTGCAGACTTCAATCCATTAATCATATTTTTTGATTTACCACTTGATGAAATAAGAATTAGGACGTCATTTTTTTTTCCATATTTATTTATTACTCTAGAAATCCAGTTTTCGTATTTAAAATCATTTGCAAAACAAGTTATTATTGCTGGATCATTATAACTTAAACATTTAATGTTGGAATTGTTGGTTAAATCCATGCTAAAATGTGATGCTATGCTTGCACTACCCCCATTACCAAAAATGTGAATAGAATTATTTGATTTAGATTTTTTTAAAGAGTTAACTGTATCAATTAATTCATCTATTTGAGCTTCACCTTGCATAACTACTTTACAAAAATTTTTAATATATTTTGATATATATTTTTTTTTATTCATAATATTATTTTTTTAATTTTACTAAATTCTTAATCCAGCTAGAATCATAACCGTAGCTTTTATCATCTATATAGATATCAGCTGATGGTTTTGAAATAAACAATTTGTGATATTTAATTCCAAATTTTTTTAATTGTTTGATTATATTATCTTTAATCTCTTTTTTATTCTTTAATTTATCATTGCTTCGACCCATATATCTTGCGGTATAAATTTTTATTGTATGGCCATTATGAAATAAATGATTTACTGTTTTAATTGCTTCCTTTTTTGGTTTTGATTTTAAATAATTATTATTTTTAGAAATACATAAGGTATTGTCTAAATCAAAACAGAATATTTTTTTTTTCATTAAGTATATATTAAAAATTGAATTTTAATTTAATGAAACTAATAATATAGATCTTAAGGTATTTCTATGGTTAAAATTTTTAAAAATTTTTTTTATTTTATTTCGTTAGTTTTATTTACAATAATACTAATTAGATTAATACAATTTGATCAAATTTTAAATTTTAAAGCACACCTTTTTTATAAAAAATATTATTTTATTTGTTTCATAATTTTTACCTTTGGATTTTTAGCAAATATTCTTAACAGAAATTTTTTTCTAAATTTATCTATTTTTATAATTTCAGTATTAATAAGTTTGTATAGTTTAGAATCAATATTATACATCTCAGAAATTTTAAAAAGAGGTGAAGATAAACGTAGCATTATTAAAGTTTATAAAGATAAAATAAATAAATATGGAAATGATTATACGATTTCCTTACCCCCATCAGCTTTTCTTGATCAAAATTACAAAATTCTTCCCTTATCTCAAAAGTCTAATTCATGGATAGTTGAATGTAACGAACTCGGGTATTATTCAATCAATAAAACAGATAGATATGGTTTTAATAACAATGACAACATCTGGGATGAACCGTATGATATAGTCTTCATTGGTGACTCATTTGTCTATGGTTTTTGTGTAAATAGAGAAAACAATATGGCAACTGTCATTTCAAATCTAACGAATAAAAAAATTTTAAATCTTGGAATGCCAGCCAATGGTTTTTTTTTAAATTACGCAACATTTAAAGAATTTGCCAGTGTTGGAAATTCTAATAAAATTTTTTGGTTTATTAATGATATGGATTATATGAATTTTAAAGCTGAATTCAGCAATCAAGTTTTAAATAAATATTTAAATAATCCTAATTTTACTCAAAATTTAAAACAAAAGACAAATGAGACAGATATTATTATAAATGATTTGTTTAAAAAAAGATACAACAAGCTTCCATTTCAAAAATTTTTAAAATTACAAAGAACTTTTGCCTTTATTTCATTTCATTTAAAGTTTTCTAAATACGACCAAAAAGACTTTGATAAAAAGAAGATTTCTCAGGAATTAAAAATAAACATCGATAAAGTTTTTTTAAATTTAAAACAAAATATTGATCCAAATACAAAAGTTTTTATAATTCATCTTCCTTTAAAAAATAAATTTGTCGATCCAAATTACAATGATAAGTTTAAAAAATTAACAAAATCATATGCTTTAAAATTTGATTTTAAATTTGTAGACTTGGAAAAGTCTTATATATCAAATAAAAACCCTGTAGATTTATACAGTAAATATTTTGGACATCATAATGAGCAAGGTTATAAAATAATGTCTGAATACTTAGCATCAATTATAAACAATAAATTAAATTAGTTTATAAGATCAATATTTTTTGATAAAAAATAGCTTGATATCTTAGACTCTTTCAGTTCAGGAATATTAAATTTATTTAATAGTTTATTAAATTTAATTTGATAATCCTCGTTTAAATATTCTTTTTTTCCATTTTCTATATACTGATCCATCTCTAAACTTGCTTGGTATATTTCCTCATTGTCGTTATCAATGATATCATATCCAAATTCATTTAAATCTTTAACAAATAAAAAATTTGATAATTTTTTTTCTAGAACTTCAGAATAACTTATTAACTTTCCAGATTTTAAAGATTTAAACTTTTTAGGCATTATAAACGGTGTGTAATAACTATCAGATATATTTATGTTGTATATTCCAGAAAAATTTATGTAGAGCCTTTTTTTTCTATTCATTAAAGCAACATTTGCTATTCCAGCCCCATCGGTGATCATATATTTGCATCCAAACACTAAATAAATATCAAGAAAACTATTATTAATTTTCTCACTGTCATAATTAATTATATTAAATTGATTATTTTTTTCATTTTGAAATCCCATTTGAACAATTTTATTTTTTTTACTTAATAAATATTTGTATGCAGAATTATAATTAAAATTTCTTATATCTCTTAAATTGTATTTAAATTCCTCAATTACCATTTTATTTAAATAATAATGTGGAGAACGATGATGAAAACATACATATTGATCATCATCTTTTATACCAAGTTCTCGAAGATATTTATTACCTTCAAAAACCTCTTGATTATTAAATTTTATTATAGGTAATGTTTTTTTTAATACACCATTTACATCATTCTCTTGCCAGGTCTCATTGTAATTAGTTCTCTTTGACCAATGTCTATAATCAGAAACAAATTTTTGTCCAACTAAAGTGTAGATAAGTTTATAATTAAAAAATAAAAAAATTGGTTTCAAAATAAAGCTTGGAAACAAAATAAAATTTTTTTTAAGTTTGTTAAATAGATATTTGTTAGAAACAAAAGTATTTCTATATGAAAAATAAATATTATTCTTTCCAAATAGTCCATTTAGTCTTTCACAGAGGAAAATTTCCATTGGTAGAGACGAATGTCCTATTCTTCTTGTTTCAAATTCAACAATTTTTACTTTAAAAAAAATTCTGGAAAAAAGTAAAAATATAATGAATGGAGAGACTAATAAAATTTGAAAAAAAACTTTAATTTTTTTCATTTATATTTTTATTTTTATTTTTATTTTTCAAAAAAAGAATTAATTTTTTCAGATATGAACTTTATTTCTTTTTCTCTAAGGAACTGATTAATTGGTAATGTTAAAATTCTTTTTGCTTGAGTTTCAGCATTTTGAAAGCTTCCTTCCTTATAGCCCAAAAATTTTGCTGCTGGTTGAAGATGAATTGGTATTGGGTAATGTATTGCTGTATCAATATTATTTTTTTTTAGATATTTTTTTAAATTATCTCTTTTATTAACTTGAATTACAAAAGTATGGTAAGTATTAAACTGATAACTTTTTTCGTCAGGAAAAAAGGTATAATTTTTATTTAAATATTTTTCATATAATTTAAAATTTTCCCTCCTTTTATTAATTATTTTTTTTAAATTTTTTAACCTAAAATTTAAAACAGTAGCTTGTAAATTATCCATTCTTGACACATAGCCAAAATTTTTGACCTTATTTCTATTTACCATTCCGTGATTTCTTAACTCTATAATTTTTTTATAAATACTCTCATTATTTGTAGTTATGTATCCAGAGTCACCAATTGCATTTAAATTTTTTAAAGGATGTGCAGAAAAACAGCCAACATCACCAATTGATCCTGATGGTTTTTTATAAAATTTAGACCCTACGGCTTGTGCAGCATCTTCGATTATAGGTATTTTATATTTCTTTGCTATTTTACTTATTTTATTCATACCTTCTATTCTACCTGAAAGGTAAACAGGAATTATTGCTTTAGTTTTTTTGGTGATTGAATTTTCCAACTTAGAGGGGTCCATGCTTTGATCTGGCAAAACGTCAACAAAGACAGGAGTTGCACCTATGTGTACAATTACAGAAACGGTAGCAATAAAAGTATTTGGCGTAGTAATGACCTCATCTCCTTTTCTTACTCCCAATAAATGCAATGCAAGTGTAAGTGCATCAGTGCCACTGTTGAGAGCTGCAGCATATTTAGTGTTACACAATCTTGAAATATTTTTTTCAAAAGTTTGAATTGATTTTCCACCTACCCAGCTCTCCTCTAGTAATGATTTATCAATTAATTTAAGTAATTGTTTTTTCTCATTTTGCCATTGTAAACTAAGATTTACATAGGGGATTTTCATTTTTTAAATTATTTTATTTTTTTAATTACTTCTCTCATCCAAGGCCCCATATCCTTGTAATGCGCAGTTGTTATTATATTTCTGTCAACAACAGCAGGCTTATCAGTGTAATTCGCACCTGCATTAATTAAGTCATCTTTCATGCTATAATAGCCTGCAATATTTCTATTCTTAACAACTTTTGCTGATATTAAAAGTTGTGCACCACTACAAATACATGCAATTACTTTATTTTCGTTGTTAAAATTTGATATAAAATCGATTATCTTTTTTTCTTGTCTAACTTTTTCCATTGCTTTAACACCTCCCGGCAATACTAAAACTTTATAATCTTTAAAGTTAATTTGATCTATAGTTTTCACTATTTGATCCTTATTTGGTGGAAGAGTTGTTCCTAAAAATCCCTTTACTGGTGTTCCCTCGAGCATACATACATCAACGTCTATACCCTCCTCTAACAATCTATAATACGGATAAATAAATTCATGATCTTGAGCCAAACTTCCTGAAATAATAATGCCTCTGTTCATCTAATTTTATAACATATTTTTTTTAATTTCGTCAAAAGGTAAAAAGGGATACATGTCTTCAAACTTTGTCGGTACTGATTTGCCATCAGGCATTCTTTTATTAATTGCTTTAGGCATTTGTTCTTGTTCATCATCCATAATTAATTCACAAATTACAGGTTGGTTATTATTTAATATTTTCTTTAATTTTTTTTTTAAATTAGTATTATTTTTTATTTTCATATAATTTATATTATGAGATTCCGCTATTTTTTTATAATTTGGAAATGATAATCCTGTTTCTTTAGTTGATCCCATTATTCTACTTTTAAAACCTAATTGTTGGGTTTGCTTAATTGTTAAGTAACCACCATTATTATATATAAATGTTTTAATTGGTAACTTGTGATGCATTATTGTTGCAAATTCTTGTATATTCATTTGCAGCCCTCCCTCACCAGTAAGACAAATAATTTTTTTATTTTTTGAGGCAAAACTTGCGCCAATTGCAGCAGGCAAGCCCCACCCCATTGGTGCATGACCTGAATTTGTAAATAATCTTTGCCCTCTTTTTACTTTAAATGCTTGATGGGTCCCAACAAATGATAATCCCATATCAGTTACGATAATATCATTTTTATTTAAGATATCTGAGAGTTTATCTATAAAATCGTAAGAATTTACAAATTTTTTCTGTTTTCTAAATTCTTCTAAAACAATTGGATATTTTTTTCTTATATTTTTACAATATGTAATCCAATCATTTCGAAGATAATTTTTATTAGGTAAATATTTGTTAAGTGTTTTTAAAAAATATAAAGCATCACAACAAAGTTTTTCATCTAAAGTTACGTTAGAATTATTTATTTCTTTTTCATCAATATCAATCATAATTTTTTTTGCTTTTCGGGCAAAATCTTTTGAATTATATCCTGTTACCATGAAAGGAAGTCGTGTTCCAATTGCAAGATAAAAATCACAATTTTGAACTATAAAATTTGTACCTCTTTCAGCAAATGCCCCAGGTCTTCCAATATAATATTTATGACTTGATTCAATTAAATCTGATGCATTCCAAGTAAGTGCGAAGGGAATCTTATGTCGATTTATAATTTTTCGTAAATATTTCTCACTTTCTGATATCCTTGCTCCATGACCTAAATGAATTAAAGGTCTCTTACTTTTAACAAATAAATTTGCAATTTTTTTTATTTTTTTATTTATAATTTTGTCATAATTAGGTTTATTTTCTATAATTTTGTAACTTTTAAGTTTTTTTGGGTTTATTTTGGTACTTTGAATGTTAGCTGGTATATCTATCCAAACAGGTCCTGGCCTTTTGTCTTTTGATAGATAATAAGCTTTTTCAAGATGATATTTAATTAAGTTTGGATCTTTGACCATTACTGCATATTTTGTACTAGATTTTACCATGCTAATAATATCAAACTCTTGAACACCTTTTTGCCTTGAACCAGAATTTCCAATTGTTTGATTTAAATAAACTTGTCCAGATATAAAAATTGCAGGAACAGAGTCTATCCAACACGATGCTACTCCTGTTGTACAATTTGTTCCACCGGGGCCTGTAGTGATTATGGCTGCTCCAGGATTATTTTTGACTCTAGAAAAACTTTCAGTTGCAAAAGAGACAGCTTGTTCATGATGACAAGATATATATTTTAATTTTGTAGATTTATACAACGCATCACACAGAAAGATAGATCCCCCTCCACTCACAGTAAAAACTGTGTTTATTTTTTTATCCTCAAGGAACTTTATAACAAAATCTGCAACTCTCATTTTAAAAAATATATTATATTATTAAACACCTAATGACTTAGCTGAAGAAAAATAGTAGTCTCCATTAAATTTTATTTTTTTAAATAAAGTTTTCCACTCTTTTTTTAAAAGTATTGTTGTTCCAATAAGAGTCCATTTATAAAACTTATTTCTTTCATCATGATTTTCACCTGAGGCCAAAACTACATAACTTTTTTTAGAAACTCTCTCAATTTCCTTTAAAGATTTAATAACATCTCCTAAATTTTGCATATAAAGAGAATTGAAAGCAATTACAAAATCTAATGATTTATTTTTAAAAGGTAATTTGGTGTAATCACACTTAATTAATTTACTCTTACAATTAACCGAATGTTTAAGAGCATAATCATGATTTTCAATTCCATATGATTTAATACCAGGAAGTAAAATATTTAAATCTTTGAGTAAAAAACCTTTTTTACAGCCTAGATCTAAAACTTTAGATTTTGAGGTAAGTTTATATCTTTTAATTAATTTAGGTAATAATCTTAACCATCTACCGTCATACTTAAATCCTCCATAACCATTTAATCTACTACCATCATAATATTCTTTTCCAAGTTCCCACGCATACATTTTATTTATCACAGTTCTTTCTTTAGCAACTTTAGCTCTAACTTTAATTTTTTTCTTAAAATATCCAATGTCAATATGTTTTCCCATATATCTAATTCTCCTGATTTAATTTAATTATAATTCTTCCCGCACGCCCAGTTCTAAAACAATCTATAGCCTCATTTATCTGATTTAAATGAAATTCATGAGTTATTAATTTATCAAAATTTATTTTATTATTTTCAATTAGTTTTACATATCTTGGAATATCTTTGTCTGGTTTTGAATCTCCACCATGAGAAACTTTTAATGTCTTGTTAAAAGCTAATGGTAATGAATAAATTGAAATCTTATCATTTGGGACTCCTGCAAAAATAGTTTTGCCATCGCTAGGTGTAATCTCATAGGCTTTTTCCATCACTTTAGAATTTCCAGTGGTTTCGAACACAACTTCAGGATGTTGATGATTTAAAATTTTTTTTATCTCATTTTGGATTTGAGGTGTATTTGCAAGGAGACCGTGAGTCATCCCAAAATTTTTACCTATTTCAAGCTTTTCTTGATGAATATCAATACCAATAATTGGAAAAGCTGAAACAAGTGATGCTGCATAAGCAATATTTAAGCCTATGCCACCTAGTCCAAAAATTAATACTGATTGCCCAATTTTTAAGTTTGCATCATTATTTACTGCACCAAATGCTGAAGTGACTGCACAACCAAATAGAGCAGCTACTTTTAAATCAAAATCTTCAGGAATAATTGTTAATCTATTTTCTGATACAATTGATTTTTCGTTAAAAGTAGTAACCCATCCTGCATTGATTTTTTTTCCCTGCCATAAATATTTAGCTGTCACACTTTGGATTCCATCACTTGGTCGCCAATGTAAAACTACCTTGTCTCCTGGTTTAACTCTTGTAACTCCTTTACCAACTTTTTCTACTATTCCTGATCCTTCGTGGCCTAATAAATGTGGAAGAAATTTATCTGGACCTTTAACTGCATCTATCTCATTTATTTGTGCACCACAAATTCCACTATAAAAAACTTTAACTAAAACTTGTCCAAATTCAAGAGCTTTTGGTATATCTATATCAGAAATTACAAGCGGTTTTTTACTTTCGAATAAAATTGCAGCTTTCATTATAAAGTATTTAATTAACTTTTATTTATTGATATTAATTGTAATCTTATTATTAGCTTTTTTCAAATCAACTTTATTTTCTTTTAATAACCTGTGTGCCCATCGTGTTCTTCTAGCAGCAGCCTTTGAAACTGTTAAAACTTTTTTTTGAATTGTGTTTGGCTCTTTGGAACAAAGATGTTTCATAAAAGGTTTCAAATTTTTTGGTAAATTTAAAAATTCATTTTTGGAAATTGGTCTGCAAGCAATATTAAATCTGCTCTTGGGTGCAAATTCGTCAGCAGAAAGCCACCATGGACACCATCTACTTACCACTGCAACTCTGTCCATATTACTTAAATTATGTAAAGGAGAAGAATGCCATAATCTTGAATCTTGAATAAAAACTGAACCAGCTTTGGATTTTACTTGCATTTCACCTTTTATAGGTGCTGTTAAAATAATTTTATCTTTTGGACCTCTTGGAGTTCTTTTATCTTTGTGTGACCCAGGTATAACCCAGGTTCCCCCAGATTGCTCATCAACGTCATTTAAATAGAAAATTACAACCACACACATTGTTACATCTGGAAAAGGTTGCCTTATAAACCCTATATTTTCATTTGGATTATCACCTCCATAAGCTGATGGATCATGAGGCCAGTCAGTATGCCAATCTCTTGCAAATGGTGGGCCTTTGTATAATCTTGGCATTCCCAATGCATCATTACCAATTTCTACGTTTAAAAAATTTTTTGAATTATTTGATGGTATTATTTTTGGATGTAGCTGAACTATTCTAATATGATCATCTAAAAGTTTGGTAACTATTTTAATTAATCTTTTGTCTGAAAGATATTTTGAATATCTAGGCATCCAAACTATATCATTCACTGGTTTCGATGGTCTTCCTTCTCTACCAACCGATCTAAGCAAAATTTTTTTGTTATTTAAAAGTTGTTTTTCACTAATTTTTTTTTTCATTAATATTTTTTTAATATTATCAATATTTTGCGAACTTTTTGATTGTGCATTTAGTATTTCCTCACGAATAGCTTTAATTTTGTTTTGAGGAATTACATTATCTAATAAACAAAAACCATTATTTTTAAAAAATTTAATACAATTTTTTATTTTTTTACTTTTTAAATTTCTTGAGTCAAAAGCATAAGCTCTTTTTTGAGTTAAATTTTCGGATAATTTTAATAGTCTCATTTTACTTTAGATTGGATTTAATTTATAAAAATCATTTACACATTTAACTACGTAATTCATCTCTTTTTTTGATAAGTGTTGATCACATGGAAATGTAATAATTTTTTTTGTATGCAAATCAGTTACTGGAAAGTCTCCTTTTTTATGTTTAAGATATTTAAGATTTTCTTGTAAGTACATTGGCTTTGGGTAATGTACTTTTGCTTCAATACCTTTTTTTAAACAATATTTTAATAAAGCGTCTCTTCTTTCAGCGAAAATAATATATAAATGGTATACTAACTTACAAGAGGATGGCCTCGGTGGAATTGTTAACTGTGGGATTTTAGAAAAGTTTTTATCATAAAATTTAGCATTTTTAATCCTTTGACTTGCAATCATCTTTGCTTTGGGAAGAAGCCAATTTCCAACCACAGCCTGGAATGTATCAAGTCTTGAGTTATAACCATTAATTTTTACTGTATCCCTATCTATCAATCCATGATTTCTCAATAATTTAAGTTTTTTGTAATAAAAATAATTATTTGTTGTGATTATGCCACCATCTGACCAAACATTTATATTTTTTAATGGATGTAAAGAAAAAGCTCCAAATTCACCCCACGTTCCCGCATTTTTGTTATTTATATTCGCTAAAATTGACTGACATGCATCTTCTACTATAGGTATTTTATATCTCTTACTGATTTTTATTAATTCTGGCATATTCGTCATGTAGCCTGTGAAATGCACTGGTACAATTGCTTTGGTTTTTTTATTAATTTTTTTTTCAATTAAATTTACATTCATACAAAAAGTATTATCACAATCTACAAAAACTGGTTTTGCTCCCAATTCTGTTATAGCACCAATTGTTGCAACAAATGTATTTGCAGCGGTGATTACTTCATCTCCATTTTTAATTCCTAAAGTTTTTAATGAAAGCTTTATTGCATCGGTTCCAGAATTAACTCCAACAGCATATTTTGTACCGATTAATTTAGAAAATTTTTTTTCAAAAATATGTAGTTCTTTTCCAAGAGTAAAATCACCTGTCGAAACAAATTTTTTTAGTTTAATCCAAAGATCATTTGAATTTGAAAACTGTTGCTTTAAATATGAGTATCTTACTTTCATTTAACTAGGCCTTTGAAACACTTAATACTGTAAGTTTATTTTTTATTTTAAAATTTTTACAAAAAATTTCTAAAGTTTTTGTCTTAATTACTTCACCAAATGATATTACTTTTCGACCTTTTTTATTTATTATATGACCATCAAGTATTGCTGAAGTTGAAAGATCATCATTTTTAATTCTCTGATTAAAATTTTTAATTACTTGAATTGATATTTTAGTTTTATTTATTTTATAAGTATCTTTTTTCCCGAATTTTGGCTTTTTGAATTTTAGCAAACTCTCTGTTGATGTTTTTTTGGTATACTTTAATCCCTCATAATCCTTAAGTTTTCTGCCGTATTTATCTTTAAATCTCAATAGATCACTCTTATCATATGGCGTTTCAAACTCTAAAGCATACAAGCCCTTTTTAGAAACCGACTCTAGTGAATGAAATAAACCTGGTCTTATCACTAATCTAGATAAAGAATTATATATTTTTTTATTTTTTTCGTATATTCCAATTTGAACCATTGCTTTTCCATCTAAAATTATAAAACCAGTCTTTTTTGATGGATGACAGTGTAAAGAAGTTTTATGACCAAATTTAATATATAAAAAAGTCACAGCTAACTTACTAAGATTGTTATAAATTACATATTCATAACCCCAAGGTTTATTGACTACTCTTGTTAGATAATTTCTATTTTTTAAATTCATTTTCTATGTAAGATTAATTGATTGCATCCTTTTAATGTTAAAAAAATTTTCGTCATCAAAAGTATTTTTAAGTATTTTTTTTCTAAATGCATATTCAAGATCTGAAACAGCATCTCTTACTGTATATTTTGTTTGAAATTTTAAAATTTCGAAAATTTTTTTTGAACTTACATGATAAGATCTGTTATCATCAGATTTTGAATTTGTAATTTTTACATCTTGTCCAATAATGCTTCTTACATCTTCTGCAAGTTCATTTACACTTTGATTTTTATATCCAACATTAAATATCTCGCCATTAATTTTTTTATAGTCAGCGTTTAAAATTGAAACATATGAATCAACCATGTCATTTATATGAACATTTGGCCTTAATTGTTGTCCACCAAATACTTTTATATTTCTATTATGATATGCATGATTAGTTAAGATATTAACAACTAAATCTAGTCTTTGTCTTCTTGCATATCCACATACTGTAGAAGGTCTAATTGTTGTAGTTATAAAATCTTCTGATTTATATGAATTTAATATCTTTTCGCATTCTCCTTTAAACTTAGAATAATCTGTTAATGGTTCTAACTTCATATCTTCTGTAACGTTTTTTTCATTCTTAATGCCATAAACAGACGACGATGAAGCATAAATGAATCTATTAATATTTTTTTCCCTTGATATTTTTACCAATGGCTCAAATGCTTCAAAATTTATTGATTTTCCTAATTTAGGATTTAACTCATAGCTTGGATCATTTGATATACAAGCTAGATGAATAATTGCATCATGTCCATTTATATATTTTTTTAATAAATTTGTATCTCTTATATCACCTTTAATTTTGATCAAATTTTCATGACTACTCAAAACGTGTTCACCATATATCATTAAATCAAAAACTGTAACTTTGTTGCCTAGATCGAGTAACTTTGGTACTAATTTTGATCCAACATAGCCTGCTCCCCCAGTAATAAATATTTTCATAACTTAAATATTTCTACTCCTTTTTTTTAATTTATATAATTTAGACCAAGTTATATTTTGACTATCTATTATTTTAGCTTTATTAAAAATTTTTGTTTCACGAATACATTCAAGTAAGAACTTTTCACCTTTACCTGAAATTCCTTCTAAAGCAAAATGAAATTCGACATTTTTCATATTTAAAATTAAATCTTTTATTCTTTTTTTATTGTTTGGAAGTTGATGAATTGAGCATAAAATTACTTTTCTTAATTTTTTTTTTTTATGAACCCATTGAGTTGTTGCTAATGATCTTGATTTGAATGGTTCCGGAATAATCTCCTCTACTTTAAAATTATTTCTTTCAGCATAGTTGTTGGTGATCATATTTTGTCCATTTCCTGGTATTTTAAATGGACCTATATTCATATCTGTATTTATAATTGCAATTGTCATAATAATTATACTTATTTTAAGTGATAAAATTTCAAATAATCTGTATTTTTTTGTAAAAGTGGTTTTTCACAACTCTGAAATCTAACATTACAAGCAATTCTAGCGAACCCAGAAACAAAAGGTATATTTCCGTGCAGTACAAAAGGATTGAAAATTATTGCCTGTCCAAATTTTAATCTAGGAGGTTTTTTTAATCCCATCATTTCAAGAACTCTTGGGCCATTTACCAATCCTTCTTTCTCTTCCTTTTTCATTATTTTTAAAGAGGTTTTTAAATCAATATGATACGCTCCTCCGTCATCATCTAAATCATGTAATGGAGCCCAAAAAATATAAGTAAACGGAGAAATGCCTGAAATCATTTCATAATGTGTCCATTGTTTAGTATGATCTTTTCCAGGAACATTTATAGTGGTATGAGCTCTTCTCTGGATAAATAGTTTATTTCCACATAGATTTTTAATTAATTTTGGACAAGAATTAATCATAATTTCAGAAATATTTTTATTAAAAGTTAAAAAATCAATCATAGAGCGATTTAATTCTGCCTTAGACATTTTTGCTATTTGAGATCGAGCATCGTTTATGTTTTTTTTGTGTTTTTTTGGTAGTCTTAAATTTTTTAAAAAAGAGTTTCTTAATTTTATAAAATTGTTCATATTTTCAATTGAAATTATGGCATATCCAGGCTCTATATTTATTAAATTATGAATTTTCATTTCTAAAATTTCTTAAATTTCAATAACAAGGATTAGGATCTGAAAGATGAATGTTCTCAATTTCATCCAAAATTTTATTTGTTAACTTATAAGATATACTATCAATATTTTCTTTAAGCTGAACTATCGAAGTTGCTCCTACAATATTACTTGTCACAAATGGCCTACTATTGACAAAGGAGTTTGCAAGAATGCTACTTGAAATGTTATGTTTTTTTGCGAGTTTAACGTATTTTTTTATAGCATTTTCTCCTCTTACTGTATGATGTCTTGAAAATCTTTTTGGCCACAAAGTATATCGACAATTTTTAGGTTTTTTGTTTATATATTTTCCACTCAATCTTCCTCCTGCTAATGGTGAATATGCTAATAATCCACAATTTTCTCTTATTGATACTTCAGAATTTGCAATATCATAAATTCTATTTACTAAACTATATCCATTTTGAATTGAAACCACTCTAGGTAAATTATTTTCTTTGGCAACATTTAAAAAATTTAAAATTCCCCAAGGTGTTTCGTTTGACAAACCAATATTTCTTACTTTTCCAGATTTAATTAATTTTTCAAGATTTTCTAAAACTTCAAGAATTGGTATCCATTTAGTGTCATTTGGATCGTGTTTGAAGTCTAACTGACCAAAAACTGGGACGTTTCTCTCTGGCCAATGCAATTGATATAAATCAATATAATCAGTTTTAAGTCTCTTAAGACTTCCATCAATAGCTTTATTCATATTTTTTTTATCAAATCCTAATTTTTTATATCCTCCTCTAATCCACTTCAAACCAGTTGCACCAACACCCTTAGGATGACCAGATGCAATTTTGGTTGCAATTACTATTTTTTCCCTTTTTTTTCTTAGATTTATCCAATCCCCTATTATTTCCTCAGTATTTCCTGCAGTTTCTTTCTTTGGGTAAACAGGGTAAATTTCAGCTGTATCAAAAAAGTTTATGCCCTGTTCATGTGCATAATCCATCATGCGAAAAGACTCTGCTTTTGAGGTTTGCTCACCAAAAGTCATAGTTCCTAAGCAAATAGAACTAACTTTTACTTTTGTATTTCCAAGATATTTATATTTCATTTGTTACCAAAGATGGTGTACGTCTTTTTTTATGTATTTATCATAGATATTTTTTATTTCTGGAAACAAATGACTTATCTCATCTAAATCTGAAACCTTGGTGTTTTGTTCAACTTGTTTTTGATTTATTGCTCCAGGAATAACTACAGTCACTTCTTTGTGAGTTAGTATCCACTTTAGAGCTAAGTTGGATAAAGAAAAATTTTCTGGCACAATTTTTTTTAGTTCTTCAACAGCATCGATACCTTTATGAAAATTTACTCCAGAAAAAGTATCACCAACATCAAACGCTTCACCATTTATATTGTAATTTCTATGATCATTTTCTGCAAATTTAGTATCCTTATTGATAAAGCCACTTAACATGCCGCTAGCTAGTGGACCCCTAGCAATTACTGCCACATTTCTTTTTTTTGCTTCACTTAAAAACCTTTCAACTGGTTTTTGTCTAAACATGTTAAAAACAATTTGAACACTTTTTACATTATTAAATTTAATTGCTTCCATTGCATCAGAAATTTTCCATACACTAACTCCATAATTTGCTATCTTCCCTTTTTTAACTATTTCATCTAACATTTCATAAGTTTCCTTTTTTGAGCATAAATCTGATGGAGGGCAGTGTAGTTGTAACAAATCAATACAATCCGTATTTAAATTTAAAAGAGACCTATCAATAAATTCTTCCATTGGTGCATGTTTATATCCTTTTTTATATGAAGTGCCTCTTACTCTTCTACCTAACTTGGTAGTGATATATACTTTTTCCTTAGTAAGATTTTTTTTTATTTGTGATAAGAACCTTTCACTCCTACCGTCTCCATATGTGTCAGAAGTATCAAAAAAATTTACGCCATTGTCTAAAGCCTTTTTTATTAATAATTTTGCATCTCGATCAGACACATCACCCCAACACCACCCGATCTGCCAGCAACCTAGGCCCACCTCAGAAACATTCCAATCTAAATCAGAAAATTTTCTATATTTCATTTAGCTTCTCTTTTTTAATATGTATTCATAATTAATTACTAAACAGTCTAATTTTGAATTCCGAAGAGTATATATTGCTTGCTTTAAATTACTTACTGTGGGCTTGCCATGTAAATTTAAACTTGTATTTAATAATGCTGGTATTTTGGTTTTGTGATAAAAATTTTTAATTAAATCGTAATATTTTAAATTAAAATTTCTTTCTAATATTTGTGGTCTAACTGTTTCATCGTATGGATGTGTTCCACTAAATATTTTATTTAAATTTTTTTTATTAGTATCAAAACCCATTGTCATGTGTGGCGATCTTAAAGACTTGGGGTTAATAATATATTCCTTATGATATTCTTTTAAGATACTTATTGCAAATGGCATCCAAAAGTCGCGATTTTTGATTGCCTCATTTATTTTCTTTATTGTTCCCCTCAAATCTGGTCTTGCTAAAATACTCCTATTTCCTAAAGCCCTTGCTCCAAATTCAGCCCTATCATTAAATATACCGACTATTTTTCCTTGAGAAAGTTCAGTTACAATCGGTTTTACATTTTTTATTTTTATAATTTTTAGATCTTTTGAAAAATTCTTTAAATTAATTTTTTCTTCCTTAAAGCCTAAATATAAATCTTTCAAAGGATAAGTTTTTGTATTTTGAGACAAATAATAACATGCACCGATACTCAAAGACTCATCTCCTGCAGAACCAGAAATAAAAATATCTTTTAAATTATTAATTTCTGAGATTGCTTTATTAAGCTTTATGTTCATATACAAGCCTCCACTTGCAACAAAATTTTTTTGATTTGTTTTTTTGAGAGCAGATTTAATAAATTTCGTTACTAAATATTCAGTATATTTTTGAATACCTCCAGAAATAGCGTCAAATCTATAATTAATAAATTTTTCATTTAAGTACTGATACAAACTATTGTAATTTTTTGGCAACTTATTTTCTAAAATATCAAAATTTTTTATTTTACATAAATTTTTAAACTCTTTAAAAACTTCATTAGTATATTTTTCTTTGGAATATGGTGCTAATCCCATTACTTTGTATTCATGCTCATGAGGCTTAAGTGATAATAATACACAAACAATCTTCCAATATTTTCCTAATGGACAAGAATTATTTTTTGATAATAGTTTCAATTTTTTATTTTTTACAGTCCAGGTTGTTTGCTGAAAACCATCACCACCCCCATCTATAGTTGAGATTAAACAATCTTTTCCAAATAAATCTGACGAATAATAAGCATAATATGCATGGCAAGTGTGATGATCTAAAAATTCTATCTTTTTTCTATCTATTTTTATTTGATTACTAAAAGTTTTTAATCTTTCATCATTTAGTAATTTTAATTCTAAGTCGGGTTTGTTAATTGTTGAATTATTCAGAAAACTATAATTATAATATTCAATTTTATTTTTATATCTATTTTTTAGCTTTTTAAGGTAGCCGAGTGTTTTTTTATCTCTTTTTTTATTATTTAAAAATTTAACATCTTTACCCTTTGAACCAGTGAAATAATTGAAATTAATTTTTGTCTTCCACCAATTCCTCCAATCATTTGGTTTGAAATTTTCATAGATTTTAATTTTTTGAACATAGGGGTTATAATATTTATTTACAAATCCAGCTTTATGAAGAACTAATTTGTTCTGTTTTAAGTAATTTAAACAATATTTAATACTTTGATATGGGTATCCAGTATAGTTTTTTATTTCATTAAATCTTTCCTCCTGTAAAGCAAGAACGATTTTTCCATTTACCATTAGAGAGGCAGATGCATTATAACCATCTTGTATAGAAAGAATATTCATTGGAGTCTTAAATTAAAGATTTTTAAAATATTCTATTGATTTAGCCTGATCTTGTTTGGCTTTTTCAATAGTTGCTAGTCTTTCATTGTAACTTTTACTTGGAGGATCATATACATCAAAGTGATTGGTTATAAATTGAGCAAAGTCATATCCAATTTCAGTTACTTGTATTGAATTTTCGTTAATTTCAACTAAGCCATCTTGTTTCATTTCATTTAAACTATTAATTTCTTTTCTGAAGTATTCTTTGCAATCAATACCAAATCTTTTTTTAAAATCAGCATAATCTATTTTCCAGTATGTTCTTAGTTGTTGAGTTGCGTGTTGTCTTATTTTATCGTCTTTCGAAAGTTTCATTCCTCTGTGCGTTGGAAAAATTTTTTTATCAATGCATTTTTTATAGACATCTAAATTATATGCATTTTGAGAATAATACTCGTCCCCTAAATTACCTTTCGTCGAGCTTCCAACTCCAATAAAATTTACCCTACCTCCGCGTTGAGTACCTGCTGCACCATAATGGACTTTTCCTTGTTTTTTTGCTTCTATCATCGGATCAGAAGGTAAAGCATAGCTTTCAAATGCTACTCTTATATATCCTGCTTCCTTCAATTTTTCATTAATCACATCCAACAATTCTTTTCTTTCCATAAAATCTGGCAACGGCCCCTCTTCTACCATCCTAATTTGAGCTTTTGCAATCCATGGTTTATAAGCAAGTAAAGAAGTTTGAACTTTAGTTGGTCTCAATTCTATAATTTGATCGCAGGTTTTTTTCATTGTTTCTTTAGTTTGACCTGGTTGACCAACTAATAAATCAAAAGCAATAGTTTTATAGGCTTCTCTAACTTCATTTGTTAAAATATTTTCAAACATTTCAAACGGTTGAATTCTATTAACTCTTCGTTGAACATTTGCATCAAAGTCTTGCATCCCAAATGACAATCTATTAGCTCCACACTCTTTGTAGTTATACATCAGTCTATCAGCATCCACTCTTCTTGGGTCTATCTCAACGGTGAAATCATCAACATTCGACCAGTCAAAACAACTTTTTAATTTATCAACTAAATATTTTAAATCTTGTCTATTTAAAATAGTCGGAGAACCACCGCCAAAAAATACTGTCCCAACATTTAATTTAATATCGTTCTTGTTTAAAAGCTCAAAAAGCATATCAATTTCCTTATATAAATATGGAAGATATGCTTTCACAGGCTCATAACTTTTAGTTATAAATTTACTGCATGTACAAAACCAGCAAAGTTGTTCACAAAAAGGAATATGCACATAAAAAAAAATACTTTCTTTTGGATTTTTTTTAAGCCATTCAATTAGGGATTTTTTATATTCATCACTTCTAAAATTATAATCCCAATGATCGCATGTTGGATATTCAGCATAATTAAATACCAAATTTTGATGATATTTTCTTTGGAGTTGCTCTGGACTAAGTTTTTGCTTTTCTGATGAATTCATGGTGCTTATATAACTTATCTATATAATGATGTATAGTTATTTAAATAGTAATGATGAGTATTAATTGCAACAAAGTCCATTGGTATTATTTTTAACTTTTTTATTTGATCAAATTTAAAAAATTGAAACCTTTGTCCTTCATTCAAAATCATTTCAGTATTTTTAATTTTTTTGCATTCGTAATAAATTAGTTTTCTTTTTTTTTTTAATCCAATCATTTTATATGAATTTGACATAATTTTTTTTTTTACATTAACAATCAGATTTATTTCTTCTTTAATTTCTCTTTGTAATGCCTCAGTATAAGTTTCATTTGTATTTACACGCCCCCCAAAAAGACACCAGAAATTTGGGAAAAAAATATTTTTTTTATTATCTCTTAACTGTAAGAGGTATTTTTTTTTAAAAAAAATAATTCCTTTTACTGACTCTATACATTCATTATTCATAGGGAATTTATTATAATTTTTTTTGTATCTAATGGTTTAAATTTCAATTTTTTTTCTAGTTTTTTTACTGAAATATAATATGAAATTTTTTTAAATTCCCTAATTTCTTTGATTTTGCTATCTGATGGAAGTTTTCTTTTTATATATTCTAAAATTTCACTTAAATTTATTGGTTTAATTGCTGCAAAATTAAAAGTATCTCTTACAGTAATTTTTTTTTTTACTATGAACTCAAATAAACGAGTAATTTCATCTGTATTAATAATATTATTAAATTTTTTTTTAACGTTATAGACAGTAATATTTTTATTTTCCTTCAATTCTTTTATGATTTTTTTTAACCATGGTCTTTCATACATTTCATTGTTTCTACTCATTACTCCAGGTAATCTTAAATTAATAAAATTAATTTTCTGTTTAAATAACATTTGTTCAGAAATAAATTTCATCTTTCCATAAATATTTGGTTTATTAGGTAAAGTTTTTTCAATAACAACATTATTTATAATTTTTCCATAAACATCCATTGATGACAAATTCATTATAAATTTGGATTGATTGTTCTTTGCTAAGTCGATTAAATTTTTCAAAATCTTTACATTTAAATTAATATATTTTTTTTTATTTTTTTTTAAATATTTTTGATCAACTGCACAATGAATTATATAACTAGGCTTATCATCAAGTTTTTTTGTAAATTTTTTATTAAAGTTATGTTTTAGCCAAATGACATTTTTAATTTTTTTCAAATTATGATTTGAATTATAAACAGCAAAAATTTTAAATTTTTTAGATAAATTTTCGACTAATTCCCTACCTATTAGACCACTTGCACCAGAAATTAAAATTGACATTTTAATGTTTGTTAAATTTTGTCTTAATACTTCCGGTCAAATCTTCAGAAGTAATTCTATTTTTAACATGATCACTGTCATTAACAAACATTCCTAAAAACCACCTGCCTTCATTACTTTTCCATGAAAGTTTCTTATTAGCATCAATTGTCTCAACCCCATGCACTAGTGATCCATAAAAAATTACTGCATCTCCTTCATCAATTCTATTTTCTAAATTTATTTTTTTATTTTTAGATTTATTGAAATAAAAACCTCCTTTATCATAATCAATCCCCCTCTTGCTCATTACTATTCCTGAAACAACTCTTTGATTTTTTCTTGAGTCAACATGGTCTCTAAGTTGGCCACCACCCGAAGGATATCTAACAATTTGTAATCTATCTATTTGTCCGTCACTAGGTATATTATTTTCATATTCATATTTTTTATTTCCTGCTAAAAGTTTAATATATCTCCAGTGCCAATAAGCCCCATCCTTTAAGGCCTTTTCAAGTTTGTTTTTAATATTCCAATTATAAAAATAAAAAGAATGCTTGATTGCGTATAAACTATATTTTTTTGTAACTGCTTTATTTATTGCTCTATGAAAATTTGGTACTCCATCAAACATTTTATAAAAAGTAGATTTTTTAGTTTTTTTATATTTGTTGGCTAAATCTATCATTACTTTTTTTAGACCTTTTTTTGCACATCCCTTCAAAATAAAAGCTTCTTTATTTACATACATTTTCCAAATTAATTTTTTTAGATACCTAATATTTTTTTTATCTATGGCTTTTTTCAAATCTAAGAATCTAAGTTCATTAACTAAACCAACATACTTTGGAGGTGAATATTTACTTTCTAAGTATTTCCAATAATTATCTAATTTTTTTTCTAAACTCATATTATTTAAGAATATTTTCTAAATTTTTTAATATATTAATTTTTTTTATTGTCTCTTTATTTCCAATGTTCTCAACTGATTGTGCTGCCGCTAGTGAGCTAATTAATAAAGATAAATCAGGATCAATTTTAGAATTCAAACATGGTGCTATTAAGGATAACATAGTATCTCCTGCTCCAATTTTATCTACAATATTTTTTGCATAAGCATCAGCATGAAAGAATTTGTTTCTTTTAAAATTATATAATATCGAACCCCTGCCACCCTGAGTAACTATTAAATTTTGAATTTTTTTCTCTTTCGAAAGTTTTTTCATTAAAAAAATTAATTTTGCATTTTTATCTCTCATTTCATGTCTAATTTCTTTTTCATTTATTATTAAGGTGTTAAAATTATTATAGTTTCTCAAAGTATGATAACCAATATTTGCTGCATTGACTTGAGCATTAATTGCTAAAAATTTTGAGTTTTTACAGATTATTTCTGCACTTTTTTTTGAAATAAAACCGTGACCATAATCAGAAACAATTACAAGATCGCTCTTTTTAATTAACCTAATTAATTTCTTATTTAAATCAATTTCATTTTTTTTTGAAATCATCTCATCGTTAAAATTATATATTCCAAATAATTTACTGCCTGAAACATTATCAACATATCGCTTCTTAACAATAGTTGGAGAATTTTTTTTAAATATAAAATCTTTTTTAATTTTTTTTGATAAGTTTTTATTTATTTCTTTTAAGTAAGATTTACTTTCTCCTAGCATTGATAAAAGAGTAACATGATCACTAAAGTTTGATAAATTCTTAGCTATACTCAAAACTCCTCCAAAATATTGCTCCTCATTAGATTCTTTTAAAACTAAAATTGGTTCTTTGCCAGATTTTCCTATGGCCTCACAAAAGTTATATTTATCTATAATTGTTTCTCCTATGGTTAATATTTTCAATTTTTTAAAATCATCTATTGATTTTTTAATTTTTTTAAAATTTACTTTTTTTCTAATTTTTTCTAGGTATTTTTTTTGTTTAGTTGAATAAAAATCTGTTGATCTATTAATTAACCTACTTGAGCTAAAGGTAAGTTCCTCTGTAAAAAAAATTTTTCCATTAAATTTTTTTAGTTCATTTATTTCATTTCTAATTTCCCCAGTTACATCATCATTAAAATTTTTATAATCTTTTCCCTTACAATAAATATCAGGCTTCAGTATTTTAATAGCATTTACCGCTGTTTGTGAGTCATTTATTGCTACATAATCGACTGACTCAATTGCAGCTATCGCTTCACACCTAAGTACTTGATTAAAAACTGGTCTTCCAGGACCTTTATTTACGTATTTATCTGAGGTAACAGTTACTACAAGTTTATCTCCACATTTTTTTGCTGTTTGCAAATGCTTAATATGCCCAATATGAAGAAGATCAAAAACTCCATGGCATAGAGTTATAGTCTTCGAATTTTTTCTATCGACCTTAAGTTTTTCAGAAAGTTTGTTTAATGTAAGAATTTTGTTGGTCATTTTCCTAAATACTTAAACCAAAGTTTAGTTGCCTTGTTAATTTTTTTTGGTGTCCATATAGGTGCGTTTTTCCAGTAATTAATGTCATTAATTAATAGTTTTATGCCTTGTTCTATACCAATTTTAGGCTTCCATCTGAATTTATTTTTAATCAATTTTATGTCTGCAAAAGTACGTTCCGGTTCCCCAGGTCTTTTTTTAATATAAGTTTTTTTTCCACCTAATAAACTTACTATTCTTAATATACTTACTGATTTTCCACTTCCTACATTTAAAATTTGTGATTTTAAATTTGATTTACTAGCTTTTAATATTGCAGAAACTATATCAGATACATAGGTAAAATCTCTAGTTTGTCTTCCATCTCCAACAATTGTATAAGGTTTGTTAGATAATTTTTGAGCTAAAAAAACACCAAACATTGCACCATAAGTCCCTGATGTTCTAGATCTTGTGCCATACACATTGAAAAATCTCAGAGATATTGAGGGTATTCTGTAAACTTTTGACCAATGCATAACTAAATCTTCACCCATTTTTTTGGTTAAAGCATAGGGAAACATTGGATTATTTTTTTCATTTTCTTTAGTAGGATAATTTTTAGGAATTCCGTAACATGATGAGGATGCAGAGTAAATAAATTTTACAACTTTTGAATTTCTAGATGCTTCTAAAACATTAAGTGTGCCAGTAACATTTGAATTAAAATATTTTGAAGGATTTTTTATACTTGGAACTATATCTGCTAGAGCAGCCAAATGAAATATATAACACTTTCCTTTAAATTCATTTAACCACTTTCCTTTCTTTGAAATATCACATTTAATAAATTTGATATTTTTTTTAAATTTTTTTATATTTTCAATTCTTCCAGTTGATAGATTGTCTAAAACTACAATTTTTTTTTTTTCTTTTTACCAAAGCTTCTACTAAATGGCTTCCAATAAATCCTGCACCTCCAGTTATTATATATTTTGCCATATTAATGTTGGTATTTAAAATTAGACAAAGCTCCGCACTATGTAAAAAACAGTTTTTTTACACAACATAAATATTTTTCAATCTTTTTATACAGGTCTTACTAAATTATTTTTTTTTGACACTGTAATTCTGTAATTTCCCATCAAAGCTTTAATAGAAAATTTGTTTTGACTAATAACATTAATAATCAAATTTGAAAAAGGACCAGACATAAATTCATAGTTTTTTTTATTTAGAAAATCAAAAAAAGATGGATTTACAAAACCATTTTTATCCTCATTTTCTTTACATTTAAAAATAAAATTTTCTATTTCTTTTTGAGAGCTAAATAAATCATTTAAAATATATTTTAGTCCTTTAGAATACTTTAAGTTGTGCAATATTGTTTTTTTAGAAAATTTTTCGTGAAAACAAAACAAATAATCTCCCAATATAAATTTTTCTTTAAGAATTAATTTTTTTTTGTTAAATTTTTGAATTTTAATTTTTGGAATATAAAATTTTACTCCACTACCTAGTTTACTAGAGAAATCTTTTTTTAAATTATATAAATTTTTTTTATCAAATTTTAAAATAGCCCACATTATTTTTCCTCTTCAATTTCAGATTTTAGTTCGTCATATTCTCTCATTTTTCTTTTCATGAAATTAAGAGTTAAAGTAGTTTTTGCTGAAATGCCCTTTGGGGTTAAAATATAAGCATATCTTAATTTGTTAGGATCTTTTTTAAAATTTTTTATCTTTATTAATCCTTTTTCTTTCAAGGATTTTAAACAATAGTTAAGTTTTCCTAAGCTGAAACCAAGCTCTGAGGCTAGTTCTCTTTGAGAACTGTTTGGTTTAGATTTGATTTTTCTTAAAACTTCAAATTGATCTAATTCATTATCCATATCGTTCAACTATTGAACGTTATAGCGTTCAATAGTTGAACTGTAAAGTATTAAAAACAAATTAAATAATTGAGATTAAAATACCTATAAAAAATTTTTTTCAGTGCATAAATCAAGCCAATTGAGCTATTAGTACTGGTCAGCTGCACGCATTACTGCGCTTCCACATCCAGCCTATCAACG
>MDSZ01022404.1_pt1 | contig 31838 bp, 33 predicted proteins | sample 811201 | NCBI WGS metagenome assembly MDSZ01 (sample SAMN05326647, study PRJNA326480) | marine metagenome | isolation source: seawater | place: Indian Ocean: North | collected 2010 | reverse complement strand
GACCAGTTTTAAACATTTTATTAGTTCTTTTTCTAATATTTTCATGTATATATTGTCTATTTTTTGAAAAGAGTTTGATGTTTATAAAATTGAACTGATTAAAAAAATTATTAGTGGATTTAAAAAAAGATGATAGTGATCTTCCTGTTGAAATATAAACACCTATTGCTCTTTCAATTCTTTGTTTATCATTTGCATTAATCCTTTCATAAGAATTATAATCAATCTCTTTCAAACACTCGTATAAAGAATTACATGAATAAATTTCAAATAAGTTATTAACAAATTTTTTATCTTTCAGGGATGTCCTTGGTATTTCATCTAATCCATTTACTAATGCATTGAAATACATCATTGTTCCTCCGACTATCAAAGGAGTCTTATTTTTCTTATAAATTATAGATATTGCATCCTCCACATCATTACAATAATTTGAAACATTATAGTTTTCAGTTGGATTTATAATATCTATTAAATGGTGTTTGTGCTTAGATAAGATCTGAGAATTAGGCTTATCAGTTCCAATATTCATTTCACGATATATCATAGAAGAATCAAGACTTATAATTTCAAAGGGGTACTTGTCAGCTAGCTTTATTGCAATTTTTGACTTGCTTGAAGCAGTTGGTCCAATGATGGTATAAATATTCCTAGATTGCATTAGGATAATCAACTACTTTTATAATTCTATAAGGGTCATAATTATAAAAATTTATTTGATAATCTGGGCGAGGTAATATTTTTGAAAAAGTATTTGCCCATTCAATGAAATGCAGGCCATCCTGAAAAAAATAATTATCAATACCTATTTCAAAAAGCTCTTTAATTGTTTTGATTCTATATAAATCATAATGATAAATAGAAAATTGTGATGTCTTATACTCATTGATTAGAGAAAATGTTGGACTTGATATATTTTGGCTGGAGATTCTTCTGCTAAATGCTTTTACAAATGTTGTTTTTCCAGATCCTATTTCTCCATCAAGGAAGACAATTGTTTGCTTCTTGATATTTAAAATATTATGAAACTCCATATATTTATCTGGATTCATTACATTAAAATATTTTATATTCAAGCTCTTCATGTCTGTTTTTTATTAATTATTGCATTCATCATATTTATGACATCTGTGGCCAATATACCTATGACTCCTTTCTTAAATGATAACAGATCCGCAGAGTAAGAATGAAGGGCTATCGCATATAGTATCGCTTTATAGTTAATGCCTGATTGATACATTGTTATAAATGATGATAAAACACCTGTTAGACAATCTCCCATCCCGGCCGTTCCCATTGACTGATTCCCGTGACTACATACGAATACTTCGTTTTCGATTACCACTATTGATTTATTGCCTTTGAGCAATACAACTCCACCATATTTTTCTTTTAAAGATATAGCAGATTCAATTCTATTTTCTTCAATTTTTGATATTGAACAACTTAACATTTTAGCTGCCTCTCCTGGATGTGGTGTTAAAATCCAATTATGATTTATAAAAGGCTTACTAGATAACAAAAAAAGAAAACCAGCATCAGCTATAATAGGAGTCATACAATTATCATTATTAAGCGCTGTTACTAATTTTTCAAAAATTGATAACGACCAATGACTTTGTGACATGCCCGGACCTACTATTAAACTTGAATAATCATTAATTGTGTTTCTTAGATCAATAGAATTTTTAGCAATTAACTCAGGTCGACTAAACTGTATTTGTTTACTATGAGTATCTAATGTTAAGATTTCAACATATCTACTACCTGTCCTAAGTGCAGATGAACCTGCCAATAACAAAGAACCTAAGTATCCTTCATCACCCCCAATAATAAGCGTCTTACCAAAAGATTTTTTATGGTAATTGTCTTTGAAAACGATATTAAATGATTCCCTACTAGGGAATTTATTTGAATCAACAATAGCATACTCACGAATTCTATAATTTTTTTTTGAGGAAATTGGTTTTTTTAACTCATCAGAGAAAAACAAGTCAAAGTTCATTACTAATAGTAGAGACCTATTTTATAGTCTGGAAAATTTCTTGCTATAGAATTAATTAAATTATCAAGTATTGTTGGCTTTTTATTATAGGTAATTAATTTTGAATTATTAAAGTAATTTCTATTTACATCATAAATCGATGAGATTGAATCAATTAGCCCAATATTTACAGCCTCATTACCAGTCCAGAATAATCCTGAAAATGCACTGTCATCTTTGATTAAGTTACCTCTTGATAATTTGATATCAGAAATAAATTCATTATGTATATTACGCGCTAGTAGAAGTAAATGTGATTTATGATCTTCAGATAAGTCCTGAAACGGATCAAGTATTAATTTGTCCTTACCTGAAGATATAGTCTGAGACTTAATTCCTAGTTTATTAAAAAGTGATTTGAAATTTAAACTGTCAATTCTTACACCGATAGAGCCAACAATACTGGAACTACTGGCAAAAATTTTATCAGCACTGGCTGCTATATAATAACCACCTGAGGCACCAATATCTTCTATAACTGAAAAAATCTGTTTGTTATTCTCCTTCTTAAGTTTGCTAATTTCATCAAAAATGATTTTAGATTGTGTAGCACTCCCACCAGGACTATTTATTTTTAGAATAATATTTTTACATAAATCATTATTGAATGCTTCTCTCACTAATTTAAGTGTAGATTCAGTATTTACGCCACCATCGTTTGCAATTACACCATTTAATTTGATAACTGCCGTATGTTCGCTCTTATAGATATTATTGTCTACTGGATTCCATAATACAAAATAAAAGAATATAAGAAATAAAACTATAAAAAAAACTCTACTGTAAAGTTTAAATTTTCTCTCAGTTTTACGCTCTTCTACTAAAGAATCAACAATTTTATTCAAAGCATCATTACTCATTATTTATATTATAAAGCATTTTTGAGGTTATTAACAACTGACTCTAAATCATCCGGCAAAGAATTTGTAAAACTATATTTCCTTTTATAATCAAATTTAATCATACAAGAGTGCAAAAAAATTCTCTTCAGCCCCAGCTTTCTAAATTTTTCATTTATATCTCTATTGCCATATTCAGTATCACCACATATAGGATGACCTATACTAGAAGAGTGGACTCGTATTTGATGCATTCGACCCGTATTAATTTTTATTCTTGCAAGAAATGAATCCTTAAATTGCTGTACCAGCTCAATTGTTGTACTAGATGATTTCCCATCCTCATCGACGATAATTTTTTTTGAGTTGTTAGATGAAGATCGCAATAAAGGAGAATTAATCGCAAATAATTTTTGTTCAGTGATACCTGCAAGCAAAGCATAATAAGCCTTAGATACTTTTTTGCTAATAAAAATCTTACCTAGATCAGATGTAGATTGATAATTTTTTCCTAAAATCATCAAACCACTTGTACCTTTGTCAAGTCTATGAACAAGAGCGCTATTCTCATAACCTTCATGAGACTTCACGATTCCAATTAAATCTGTACTAATTTTAGTACCAGGTTGAACAGAAATGCCTGACGGTTTATCTATGATTATAAAATCCTCATTTTCAAACAAAATAATTTTTTTTAGATTAAATGTGAGGTTTTTTGCAATACTAGTACTCTTTGTATGAGTTGATACCGGCGGTATTCGTATAACATCATTTGTCTCTATTCTGTACATAGGAGTAACCCTCTTGCTATTCACTCTGACTTGCCCATCTCTAATAATCTTATAGATCAGACTATTTGGGACACCATTCAGAATTTTGCGAAGAAAGTTATCGAGTCTTTGACCAGATGATTTATCACTGATCTCAACCTTTTGTACACTATTTTTGACTAAATTTGACACAATAAAGTTTGAAGAGACGTTAAATCATTGATATATTAACTCAGTGAAGTGAAAAACACTACATTTTAGCCATTATCGCACATATTAGCGAAATAATGAAAAATCAAAAAGGTTAAATTAACAGAAATTGTTAATTAAAGGCTAGAAATTATTAAAGTATGAATTATAGGATTTCAAATGAAACAAATTTTATTAAACGCCTCCCAGAGGGAAGAGGTGAGGCTTGCGATCATAGAAAACAAAAATTTAGTCGCATTAGATATAGACTTACCAACAAAAAATATCAAATCAAACATTTACAAAGGAATTGTATCTAGGGTAGAACCTGGTCTAGAAGCAGCTTTTGTAAACTTTGGCAGACCACGTCATGGATTTCTTCCTTTCAAAGAGATTGCAGCAGATATCTTTACTCCAGGAAAATCAAAATCATCAAGAGATTGCATAGAGAGTGGTAAAGAAATTATTGTACAAGTTGACAAAGAAGAGAGAGGAACAAAAGGCGCAGCTCTTAGTACCTATTTAAAATTAGCTGGAAAATATCTAGTACTTCTTCCAAAAAACCCTAATGCAGGCGGGATATCAAGAAGGCTCGATGGTGAAGATCGAATCAGTGCAAAAAAACTTCTCAATTCTCTCAATATTCCTGAAAATATGAGTGTTATTCTAAGAACTTCAGGTATAAACAATTCGAAAGAGATAATTGAATGGGATATGAATTATCTTATAGAGATATATGAAAATATAATAGATAAGTCTGTCCTTAAAAACGCACCATATTTAGTTTATGAAGAAAGCAGCATGCTGGCAAGAATAATCAGAGACTACATAGATGAAAGTGTTGATTCTATTGTCATAGATGATTCTAAATTTCATGAGGATTTTTTAAATGCACAAAAACACTTTATCCCTCACAGTAAAATCAAAGTAGAAAAATATGATAAATCTACACCTATATTCAGTAATTATAGAATTGAATCAAAAGTTCAGAGTGTTTATAAAAGAAAAGTTTCCTTGCCTTCTGGTGGCAATATTATTTTTGATACAACAGAAGCCTTAACAAGCATAGATGTAAACTCTGCTAAATCTACTAAAGGTGGAGATATTGAAGAAACAGCACTTAATACTAATCTAGAGGCGGCTGTAGCAATATGTAATCAACTCAAGCTTAGAGATATAGGAGGATTATTGGTTGTTGACTATATAGACATGATGTCAAGAAATTCGCAGAGAACTGTAATGAGAAAAATGGCTGAACTAGCGAAACATGATAAAGCAAAGATTCAGTTCAGTCCTATATCTAAATTTGGATTGATGGAAATTTCAAGACAAAAATTAAGATCATCAATTATTGGTAATTCTGATGATATATGTCCTACATGCAATGGATCTGGATACATCAAATCTCTATCATCACTTGCAATATCGTTAGTAAGGATGCTGGAAGAGGAAGCAGTACAAATTGGTAAATCATTTACAGTCTACCTACCTGTGAGACTTGCAACATATCTACTTAATGAAAAAAGAGAGCTAATACAAGTAATTGAGGATAGGCATGATATTACAATTAAACTAATACCAGATCCAGAAATTGATGCAACTAGTCATTTAATTGATAAGGAAAATCTTAGCGAACATGCTTTTAAAGCCACACTTAATTCGAAATCATCAAATAAAGATAATAAAAATATATCTAAAGATAAAAATTCATATCAGAAAGCATTGGTCACTTCTGTTACACCAAAAACATTGCCTCCTAAACCAAAGAATCGTAGTAAATCTACAAGCTTGGTAGGCAATATATTGAAAAAAATCAAATCGATATTTATAAAACAAGAAGAAAAACCAAAATACAGAGCTAATAATGGACGAAAAAGATATGGTAGAAGCTATAATTCTAGAAATTCTAGATATAAATCTTTTAATAAAAAACGTAATAATCAATCAAGACATAACTCTAAATAATTTTAAGTTACAATGTTAAAGTTTTTATTGAGAATTTTATTAATAACGTCTTTTGTTACGATCTTAATCTACATTTATCAACCTTTAGAATTATTTGAAAGGAATGATCTGGGAAGGATTAAAGGTAAATCATTAATAGTATTTGGAACAAGAGTTGGACCTACGTCTTATTATGAAGTTAAAAACAAATTTCTAGGATTTGAGTATGAATTAATGAAGGAATTCTCTGAATTTATTGATGTTGAAGCTGAGATTATACAAGTCGAAAATACTGATGAGCCTAAGAAGCAATTATATGAAAGAAAAATAGATATTTTAGTAGGCTTTGATATTAATAATGATGATCAATATGCTAAAAGGAGCTATCCTTATCATAGAGTTGATCATTTTATTGTAACAAATAAAGGATATATTGATACAGATCCAAAACTTAGAGATTTTGAGGATGATATTGTACATACTATAAGTTCTCCTATAATTACTAAGAACTTAAAGATACTGAAAAAGAGCTATAAAAAGTTAAACTACAAAGAATGGAAAGACAAAAATATAGATGAACTTTTGAATAAACTCATTAAAAATGAAATTAAATTAATTGTTCTTAGTAGTGATGAATTTAAGCTATTCAAAAAATATTATAATAATTTGCAGACTGTTCATAAAATAAGTAGCAATATATCTTTATCATGGCTATTACCTAAAAATGTTGGCAGTGATTTAGAAAATAAACTCGTTGATTTTTTTTCTCATTTATTAAATAAGAATAAACTTAATTATATATATAGCCGTTATTTTAGAGATAATACACATACTTTTGTTGGTACAAAAATTTTTTTAAAAGACTACCTAAATATATTTCCTAAATATGAGTTTCATTTTCATCAAGCATCAAAAAAATTTAATCTTGATTGGAAATTGTTAGCAAGTATGGGCTATCAAGAATCTAGATGGGATGATAAAGCTGTTTCTTATACAGGTGTAAAAGGTTTGATGATGCTCACTAATGATACTGCGGAAGAAATTGGTATATCTAACAGAACAGATCCAAAACAAAGTATTTATGGTGGAGCAGAATATCTTAATAAACTTTTAAAAAGATTGCCTTCTGATTTAGACGAGGATGAAAAAATTTGGTTCGCGGTTGCTAGTTATAATATTGGAATGGGACATATATTAGATGCGATAGATCTAGCTACTAAAGATGGCATTAAAGCAAGTAAATGGATTCACTTGGAGCCATATGTATTAAGATTAAGTCAGTCTAAGTTTTATAAAAAAACAAAATATGGTTATGCAAGAGGCTGGGAAACTGTTAAATATATTCAAAATATTCGGCAGTACTATGATATACTAGTTTTTTTAGACTCACAGGATAATAAAGATATTATTAACGAATCAGGTATTCCAAAATCATTATGAACATCGATATAGAACTTATAGAAAAAGCTTTTGACAATAACTTAAAAAATATAGATAACAAAGCTTTGGAAGAAAATATTAAAGAAGTTTTCAAAGGTCTAAATAACGGCGAAATTAGAGTAGCTCATAAAGAAAATAATAATTGGAATGTGAATCAATGGGTAAAAAAAGCCATCCTACTGTCATTTAAACTAAAAAAAAATAGATTAACGGATATAGGATACACAAAATTTTATGATAAATTATCATCAAAATTTGAAACTTTAGAAGAGGGATATCTTAAAGAGAATAATATAAGAATAGTCCCTCAAGCAATTGCTAGAGAGGGAACATTCATAGGTAAAAATGTAGTGTTAATGCCCTCTTATGTAAATATAGGAGCTTATGTTGACTCTGGGACAATGGTTGATACATGGGCAACTGTGGGCTCGTGTGCACAGATCGGAAAGGACGTGCATTTATCTGGTGGAGTTGGAATTGGTGGTGTACTTGAACCACTTCAAGCTAATCCAACAATAATAGAGGATAACTGTTTTATAGGAGCAAGATCTGAGATAGTAGAAGGAGTAATTGTTAAAAAAAATTCTGTTATATCAATGGGAGTTTATATAGGTAAAAGCACGAAAATCTATGATCGTGAAACTAATGAAATATCGTATGGCGTTATCCCAGAAGGTTCTGTAGTAGTATCAGGATCTCTCCCATCATCCGATAATAAATACAATCTATACTGTGCAGTGATTGTAAAGAAGGTAGACGAAAAGACACGAAGTAAAGTCAGTATTAACGAATTACTTAGAGAAGCTTAGAAAAACTCTTTTCGTTTAATATTTCTACATCTAAGTTTTTTGCTTTTTGATATTTACTCCCAGGTTTGTCACCTAGAATCAAATAATTTGTTTTTTTAGAAATTGAAGATAAAACATTACCTCCGTTAAAAATGATTATTTCCTCGAGTTTTTTTCTAGAATATTCTTTAAATGTACCAGTGATAACAAATGATAGGCCTTCTAATTTATTAGAAGAATTTTTAGATAATGTTTTTATGATAATTTTATTAGTAAGCAATTTTTGAAGAATACTAATATTATGATCATTTTTAAAAAAATCATGAATATTTTTTGCTACCGTTGGTCCAATATCTCTAATTTTCTCTAACGATTCCAAACTAGTTACAGAAAGATCCTCAATCGAGTCATAGTGTTTAGACAATATTTTAGCTGTCGTAGAGCCAACTTCTTTTATTCCAATTGCGTAGATAAAGCGATCGAGTGTTGTATTCCTTGACTCATTAATAGATTTTTGCAAATTAGATGCTGATAATTCACCCATTCTGTCTAATTTTTTTATTTTATCAAATGATAAATAATACAGATCCGAATAATTATTCATTAATTTATTTTCAATCAATAATTCTATAATTCCCTCACCAAGTCCAGATATATTCATCGCTTTTCTAGAAGCAAAGTGTTGAATGGATTGAATTATTTGTGGTTTACAATTTCTACTATTGTTACATCTAAATATTGATTGATTAGATATTTTTTCAAGAATTGAATTACATGACGGACATCGGGCCGGCATTTTAATTCGAGTTGTCTTATTTCTTTTATCATAATTAACACGATCAATATCTGGTATTACATCACCTGCCCTTTTAACATATACGTAATCTTTTATCCTTATGTCTTTTCTGTTAATCTCGTCCATGTTATGAAGACTTGCTCTTGAAACAGTCACACCACCGATGGTTTTTGGTTCAAGTTCAGCTACTGGTGTAATAATACCTGTTCTTCCTACCTGAAAACTAACTGAATTAAGCTTAGTTAAAACCTCTAGAGATTTGAATTTATATGCAATCGACCACTTAGGCGCCTTAGAAGTCTCTCCACATTGAATTCTCTGTGAATTATTATCAACCTTAAAAACTATACCATCTATCTCATATGGAAGTCTCTCTCTCAGGCTATTCATATATTCATAATATTCTATGGCTTCAGGTAAAGATTTAACAAGTTTATTATGCTCGCATATATCAAAGCCCATTTTTTTAATAATACTCATATTCTTAAAATGACTTTCAGTCCCAATATTTTTATCAATTTCTGTAATACCATGTATGAAAATTTGCAGGTTTCTCTTAGATGCAACTCTCGGATCTAGCTGTCTAATTGTTCCTGCAGCGATATTTCTAGGATTTGCAAAAACTTTTTCCTGATTTTTTTTGAGTTCAAGATTTATAGAGTCAAAATCTTCAATTGTCATATAGATTTCAGCTTTAAGGACTAAATTTGTTTTTATATATTTACCCTCGAGACTCAAGGGGAGAGATTTTATAGTTTTAACATTTATAGAAACATCTTCACCTATCAGGCCATCTCCTCTCGTTACAGCTGATTGGAAAATGCCGTTTCGATAGATCAAACTGATTGCTAGTCCATCGAATTTAGGTTCGGCAGATAATGTTATATTTTCACGATCTAAATCTTTGCAAAGCTTATGATAAAAGGACTTAAATTCTTCTTTATTTGAGGCATTGCTGAGCGATAACATTGGGATTTTATGTTCCACTTTCTTGAATCCACTAAGCAATTTCGATCCTACTCTTTTTGTTGGTGAATTTGATAATGCTAATTCAGGATAATTAGATTCTAGTTTTTTTAGTTCTTTATATAATTTGTCATATTCTTCATCAGATATTTTAGGATTATCGTATGTATGATAATTATCATTATGCTCAATTATTTTTCTTGTTAATTGATTAATTTTTTTTTCTATTTCTTTCTTAGTGATGCTCATTAACTACGAGGGTCTATCTTGCATTGTAGCTTTAGGTTGTGTTTCTGCCAAACTAATTGCCTCATTGACATTAACTGTAACCATTTTAGAGACACCTGCTTCTCTCATGGTTACACCATTTAAAATATCAGCTAGCTCCATAGTAAGTTTATTATGAGTAATAAAAATAAATTGTACCGATTCTGACATTTCTCTCACAACAGAACAAAATCTGTTATTATTTGCATCATCTAATGGAGCATCTACTTCATCTAGTAAACAAAACGGAGCAGGGTTGGATTTAAATATTGAAAATACAAAAGCTATACCAGTACCAGCTTTTTCTCCTCCAGAAAGCAAATTGATGTTTTTTACTAATTTACCAGGAGGACGAGCCATTATTCTTACTCCAGTATTTAAAAGATCATTTTCTGTTAACTCAAGATAAGCTTTTCCTCCCCCAAAAATTTTTGTAAAGAAAGAATTAAGATTTGAATTAATACTATCAAACATCTCTTTAAATTTAGATTTAGTCTCAGAATCAATTTTTTTAATTGCATTTTCTAACGTTGAAACAGAGGATGATAAATCAGTATATTGGTCATCAAGATACTTTTTTCTCTCTTTCTGATCTGAAAGCTCATCAATTGCAGCTAAATTAATAGCACCCATAGATTCAATTTTTTTCTGCACATCAACAAGTAATTTCTCAATCACGTCATAATTATCATTCCCCATATATTCTTCAATAGCTTTTTGAATATCTGTTATCTCAAACTCACTATTATCCATTAACGAGTTTTTTTGAGTATTTTTTTCAGTAAAGAGTATTTTTGATTCATCGATTTTTAATTTATAATCCTCAACAGCCTGTTGTAAGTCATTTTTTTGTTGATCGATGGATATTATTTCTTTATCAAGAGAATCTAGTTTAGAACGCGAATCCCCAAGCTGCTTTTCTTTTTGTTTTTTCATATCAAGAAGATTCGATAATTCTGACTTCATATTCGTAGCTGGTAATTCATCCGAGTCATTATCACTTAACATTAAAAGCTTTTTGTCTTCAAGATTTTTAATTTGTAGTCTCATCCTATCAATATTAGATAACATAGAATTCCTCTCTGCATCTATAGCTGATAATTTCATATTAAGATCGTTTTCTAGTTGGTGCTTTTCATCTATTTTCCAAGCAATACTATCTTCAATCTGTTTAAAATCTACTTTTTGTTTTTCTAATTTGACTTTATTTTTCTTATCCTTGTTAATTCTATCCTCTATAAGATTAATAGCTTGTTTTGAATCATCAATAATCTTCTCGTAATCAACGATTTTTATTTTTATATCTTTAATCTCATCTTGTTGTGATCTGACAAGTGTTTGAATTTTATTATAAAGGATTTTGAAAGTGTCAAAAATTTCTCTGATATTATTAGGGATATTTTTGTAAATTTTGTTATCATGATTTTTAAGTTCAACCCTATCAATATCTACTAAGGTAGATGATAGCTTCTCTTGGATATCTTTAGCTTGTTTTATAATTTCACTCTTGTCTTCTTTATTTTCGTCATCTATATTCTGTGATTCAAGAATATTAAGTCTTTTATTTAAAAGCGTGAGAGACTTAGTAGAGGCATCAATTTTGGTATTTTCAACCTCAAGTTGTTTAACCGTATCAAGGTGTGTCGATATAAAATCATTGTATTTTGTCTGCCAATTCTGGACAGCAAAACTTGCATCATTTTTTTCATGATTTAATTTTTCCAAGATAATCGTTAGTTCCTGTAATTCATTAGTTAGAACATTAATTTTATTATCAAATTCTTCAGATTGTTTTATATTATCTGATATTTCCCTATTTAATTTTTCAACATCAAGGTTGATCTCTTCTATAGCTTTTTGTCTAGATGATTCAGTTTTTTGAGAATGCTCTATATCTTTTTCACACTTCGCTATATCGCTACCAATAGAGTAAAAATCTGATTGAATTTTAGAAAAATTATTCTGTTCATCATTAATTTTTTCTCTCATCTCGTCAATTTGTTTTTCTTTATTAGTAATTGATGCATTATATTTTTCTAATTCAATTTGATTAGTTAACTCTTCTTTAGATATCTCTTCTATTTCAGAACTCAAATCATTCCACTTAATAGCAATTAACTTCAACTTGAAGTTTCTCTCTTCAGATTTAAGTTCAGTATAAATATTTGCTGATTTTGCTTGTCTCTCAAGTTTATTCAATTGCGATGTTATTTCTTTCATAACATCATTAAGTCTATTTAAATTTTCCTTTGTATGTTTAAGTCTCAGTTCGGTCTCTCTTCTTTTTTCTTTGTATTTGCTTATACCTGCGGCTTCCTCTAAGTATGTCCTTAATTCTTCTGGTTTTGCCTCTACTAATCTGGAAATCATACCCTGTTCAATAATTGCATAACTTCTAGGTCCTAAACCTGTTCCTAAAAAAACTTCCCTAATATCTTTTCTCCTACATCTTGTATTATTTAAATAGTAATTAGATGAGCCATCTCTAGACACCTCTCGTCTAATTACTATCTCAGAATATTGGGCAAATTTAGAATCTAGCGTATTATTTGAATTATCAAATGTAAGCTCAACGAATGCTTTGCTTACCTCAGCACGAGAAGATGACCCAGAAAAAATAACATCATCCATTGAGTCCCCTCGAAGGTTTCTCGCAGATGACTCTCCCATTACCCAGCGGATCGCATCGATAATATTGGATTTTCCGCAGCCATTCGGTCCAATAATTCCTGTTAAATTACTGGGAAATAACAGTGAAGTAGGGTCAACAAATGTTTTAAAGCCTGCTAATTTAATTTTAGATAGTCTCATAGTAAACCCTTCATAGATAATAATATCATCTAGGCTATAATAATACTATTAGGAGTTAATCTATGGCTAATCAAAAAAATATACTAGATACCTTTGATAATCCAAATATAAAAGATGATTATTTAATCAAAATGGATATTCCAGAATTCACATGTTTATGCCCATTGACTGGTCAGCCTGATTTTGCTGAATTAGAGATCAAGTATGTGCCTGATAAGAAGTGCGTAGAGCTAAAATCGCTCAAACTATATATGGCTTCATTTAGAGATATAGGTGCTTTCCATGAGGATAATACTAACCAAATTCTTAAAGATATATCAAATCTTGTTAAACCTAGATTCATGTGTGTCATTGGGTATTGGAAAGTTAGAGGAGGCATTACTACAACCGTCACATGTAAATATATTAAAAAAGGATGGAAAGATCCTAATTTGTTAATTAAATGAGATTAAAACGATTTGGTTTAAACCTAGTTATACTTTTGATATTTTTTTTTCCATCGAGCCATCAAGCTGATGAATCCTCATATCATAGAGGCGGTATATATATTAAAGAAATCTCAAGAAATAATCATGAGGTTGGTTTTACTTTCAATAACGCTAAAGTTCTCACATATGAGACTGATGGTAAATTCTATCTAGTGTTTGGTATCCCTTATAATTCTGATATAGGTGAAAATAGCTTTATGCTTAAGAATGGTAATAATAATTTTCCTATTGCTTTTGCTATTAAAGATAAAGATTATGCAACGCAGTACATAGAAGTGAATAAAATATATACTGAACCTAGCAAAGAAATAATAGATAGAATTGTTAAAGAAAAAAAAGAAATAGCACTAGCACGTAAAGAATGGATAGATATGAAAAATGACTTTAATTTTATCCTTCCTGTACAGGGAATTACTACGGGCATATATGGAACAAGAAGATTTTATAATGGTAAGGAAGGTAGATATCACAACGGATTAGATATTGCAGCTCCTCAAGGAACAGAAGTAATTGCTCCATCGAGTGGGAAAGTTCTATTAACCGGAGATTATTTTTTTAATGGAAAATTTATATATGTCGAACATGGACAAAATCTAAAAAGTATATTTATTCATTTAAATAAAATATCAGTAAATACAGGAGATTTTATTAAAAAAGGACAAAAAATTGGAGAAGTAGGTTCTACCGGAAAATCAACTGGACCTCATCTACATTGGTCTGTTACGCTTAATTCAGTATATATTGATCCAGAAATCTTTATAAACAGAGAAATATTCTGATAGTTTTACTTGAACACATCCATAAATAATAGGACAATATTAGAACATTTATAAAGGAGGTTAAGAATGCCACAATATGTAATTGAAAGAGAAATAGCAGGTGCAGGTGATTTGTCGCAAGATGATTTAAAAGGTATTTCCCAAAAATCATGCGGTATCCTTAAAGATATGGGTACTGGTATAGAATGGGTTCACAGTTATGTAACTGGAGATAAAGTTTATTGCATTTATAATGCTGATAACGAAGATCTCATCAAAGACCATGCAAATACAGGTGGGTTTCCTGCTAATAGTATTTCAGAAGTTAAGAATGTTATTAGTCCGAAAACAGCTGACTAGCATTGTTATCACACAAATATTAAAAACCCATTCATGCGAATGGGTTTTTTTGATTAACAAGAGTAATTCTTAGAGGAATTCCTTCAATTTTCATATTTGAGATAAAATAGTTATTTAGATACTTCAAATATGTTTTTGGAAGCTTATCAACTCTACTCCCAGATATTTCTATGGAGAGATGCTTTGAGCTAATCTGCCTCGCAAATTTTAAACGCACTCTTTTATTGTCGATCATTGGTGGCTGATGTTTATTGATTGCCTCTGTAAGAATTTTATTGAGAAAAGATGTTTTATACTCCTTATTAGCTACCTTACACATAACATAAATTTTATCTTTAATAGATTTAACATTTTTATTTTTTAAGGCCGAGGTGTAAATTACTGGAGTATTAAGAACTATTTGATCAAATACTTTAATGGATTTTCTAATATCCTTTAAAGCCTTTTCAGAGATGAGATCAATTTTATTTACAACTATAAAATACGGAACCCTATGAGAATGAATAAGTTCAACTAATGATTTATCTTGTTTAGTAATTTTTACACTACCGTCTAAAATAAAAATACATAAATCAGAATCATGAAGATGTGTAATAGTGTTATTTATACTATATTTTTTTATTGTTGTTTTAGTTTGAGATTTCTTAATAATACCAGCAGAATCTAAAAGATTGAAATTTTGATTTCTATAGTTAAGGTAATTATCAATAACATCGATAGTTGATCCTGCTAGATTTGATGTAATAATTTTATCATTTCTTATCAGTCTATTGATTAAGGTTGATTTACCTGAATTAGGTTTACCTAAAAAGATAATTTTTTTATCAGATTTTAATTTGCCATGGGTTGGTCTTACAATCTCTTTTATTATTGTTTTGAGTTCATGAATACCTGTATTCTCTTTTGCTGAGATCATATATGTTTTATCTATTCCAAGACTATAATAATTACCAGGAAAATCGTTTTTCTTCAAAAGATCAGATTTATTTATTAATAAAATTATCTTCTTATTTTGTTTGCGTATAAGTCTTAATATCTCTAATTCAATATTATTAATTTCATCACATGCAGAAACAATAAATAGTATCAATTTGGAATTTGAAATTTGAGAAATTATCTTATTTTCTGTTTTTTTATAGATCTCATCATCGATATTTGTCTGGAATCCACCTGAATCATGTATTCTAATATAATAATTATCATCAGTTTGTATTACTCCTGACATAATATCTCTTGTAACACCATGGTAGTTGATCACAAGTGATTTTTTTTGACCAATAAGTTTATTGAACAATAAAGATTTGCCAACATTTGTCTTGCCGACAATTACAACTTCATCTGACATGATATTTAATTTATATTAATTGCATTGAGTCTACCATTTTTTGAAAGTATATAAAGAATTTTATCAATTTGGTAAATATCAGTTTGAAAGTCTAGTTCATCAATTATGCTCTCGTAGTGAATTAAATTTCCGTTTTTCTTATCCAGAACAGCAATATCACCCAAAGTAGAAAATGTAATTATCTTGTCATCAATTATATGAGGCTCTGTATATAATAATTTTTTGTCTAAAGTTGTTCTCCATTTTACAGCTCCATCATATCTATCAATTGAATAAATTGTTCCTCCTGAAGAGGAAGCATATACACTTGTTGAGTCGATATTAATATTTGAGTGTATGGATAAAGGAATTTTCCATATAGTGCCACCAGTTAAAATATCAACGGCTGCCAAATTGCCTTGATAAAATCCAATAAAAAGAACACCTTGATCGATAACTGGTATCATTTCAACATCTCTAAGACTTTCTAAGTCATTTCTACCAGATCTAGGAGAGACTAGGGTAAGCCAATTAAGCTTTCCTGTGTCACTATTTAATGATAATAAATTACCATCATCACGTGCAACATATACATTATCAAAATCAGCTGCTATTGGAGCAGTCCCTTTTATGCTAAGAGGGATATTTCTTCCTTTATGTATCCACTTTATAGATGAGCTAAGATGATCAACAGCCACGACATCTCCATCTCCAAGTTTTATATAAATAGTATTACCAATTCCAACTCCAGGAGATGCTATTTCACTTTTAAGCTGGTAATCTAAACTGGGAAAAAACTCAGTATCATCATTTAAAACATTCAATGACCTCAGCATGCCACCATCTTGTTTAATTTTACTGATTTCATATCCATAGAGTTTTCCAGTATCAGAACCAAAGAATAATTTTTCATCATGATAACAAAGCCCTGACGTAACATTTATATCTGTATCAGCATCCCATAGTTTTGTAAAAGATCTTATACTAATGGCGCTTACTACTCCCGAATTATCAACAGTGTATAAAATATCATTATTATCATAAGCAATCTGAATTATAGTACTATTAATATCTCTTTCCTTACCAACATCAATTGAATCAATCAAGTCAACATTTAGTGGCGTCTTTATTAGGGGATTACTATCAAAAATTTTAAAATTACTAAAGAAAGTTGATTTCAATAAGCTTTTATCTGAAGACTCTTCATTCTTTATAATTTTATCATCATTAGATGATGTTTCGTTAGTATTAGGTTTTCCACCAAACATTTCAGCAATTTCTTGAGCAGGATTAGTTTTAAGTGAACAAGAACTTAGGAAGATCATAGTAATAGTTATAATTAATAATTTATTATTTTTCATTTATTAAACTTATTTTATTTTTGATTATTTTTATTTTATTAGGTGGAAGATCTTTTTTGAGTAAATCATTATAGTATATTTTAGCTTTATCTAATTCATTTTTAGCTGTGCTGATATCACCCAGTAGCTCTATACTTAATATATTATTGTCTGAGTTTCCATATTTTTTTATTATTATTTCTGCATCATCATATTTTTTTTCTGATATAAGTAATCGCGCGAGTCTTACCGTCGCGATACTTCTTAGGTCTACATCAGTTTGATGATTAATTATATGATTCAATTTCTTTTTTGATTTTTTAAAATTACCGTTATTATAATATAATTTTGCAGCATACAAATTTGACATTGTGGTATAAATATTATCTGGATATTGATTCGCTAACTCATCCGATAATTCTAACAGAGGGTTATTTTTACCATTATCATATTCTTTCACAGCCTCTTCATATCTAAGTGATAATTGATATTGCTCATCAGATTTCATGTCATTGTAGTAATTGAACCCAAATCCAATTGATAGACCCAAGGCAATACCAACTAAAATATTTTTATAGTTCTCTTGAAACCAGCTAACTAGTCTCTCTTCTTCATTAGAATAATCATTCATCAGTTTTAAGTATAATTTCTTCTAGTTTTTCAATATTAATTGTCATAATTTCGTTATTTTTATGATAATAAATTTTTATATCATCATTCGTTTCAGAGCTATTAATCAAAATTGCGAGCTCTGAATTAATTTTTTTAGCGTATTTTAATTGAGATTTAAAACTAGCACTAGTATCAGTATTAAAAAAGTTTAAATTACTGTATTTTTTCCTAATTTTATCAGTTATTTTAATAAAATTAATATTATTTATCCCTTGTTCATCCACAAAAGGATAGATAATTTCGTTATTCTGATGATTTTGATTTTTCAATAGTTCTACAATTCTCTCTACGCCCATAGCTAAGCCGATTGCGGGTACATTAATATTACCAAGATTATTTACCAGACTATCATATCTACCACCTGCACATATTGCATTCTGCGATCCTAGTTCTTCTGTTTTCCATTCAAAGACTAGATCATTATAGTAATCAAGTCCTCTTACTATTGTGTTGTCAATAATGTATTCGATATTTAAATTATCGAGTTTTTGAGTAAATTCATCAAAACTAGATTGACTTTGATTGTTAATACTTTCATGTAGATTCGGTAGATTAGAGCATGCTTCACGAATTGATTCATTTTTACTATCTAAAAGTCTTAATGGGTTTTTTTCAAAAGTTAATTTTGTAGACTCATCCAGTAAATCAAGTTTATCTGCAAAATGTTTTTTTATTACTTGTTTATATTTTTCACGATCAGATTGGTTACCTAATGAATTAATATGTAATTTAATATTTTCTAATTCAAAACTACTGAATAAACTATTCATAATTTTAATTAATTCAATTTCACTATTAGTATCACTATATCCGAAGTATTCAATACCAAATTGAGTAAATTGTCTAAACCTTCCACGTTGTGGTTTTTCATGTCTAAACATAGGGCCATAATACCAAAGTTTTTGTTTCTTGATACCTCTATCAAAAATTATGTTATGTTGTAGCATACTTCTTAATATACCTGCGGTACCCTCTGGTCGAAGACAAACATGCTCTCCATTCTTATCTTCAAATGAGTACATTTCTTTATTTACTATATCTGTTGATTCCCCAATAGATCTATTGAAGAGTTCTTGCCTCTCAAGCAATGGTGTACGAATTTCACTAATTCCATAACCATTCATCATTATGGATAGTTTTTGTTCAATAATTTTATATAAAAATGAGTTTTCAGGTAGTATATCTTGAAAGCCTTTAATAGAATTAATTTTATTATTCATATCTATTTAAAAAAAAAGTTAATCTCTTTATCTGCATTTACATCGCTATCTGACCCATGTATAGAATTTTGAGTTTGATTAATAGCAAATAATTTTCTTATTGTACCCTCATCCGCTAATTGCGGATTAGTATTTCCAATTAATTTTCTGAATTCTGAAACTGCATTATTTTTTGTTAGCAAAAGTATAATAATTTTCCCTGAAATCATATAGTCAATAAGGGAATTGAAAAATGGTTTATCTTTATGAATTGAATAAAATAATTGAGCTTCATCTTTATCTAAATGGTGTGATTTTACCTTATCTATAATAAAATTATTTTCTTCAATGATATTTATTATCTTTCCTATTAAGTTTCTTTTCACGGCATCTGGTTTAATGATTGCGAGAGTTCTAAATGTCATCACTCACGCTCCTCTATCCATGCCATCTGAATTGCTTCGAGAATTTTTTCATTTGAGTTTTCAGGGTTATCTTCAAATTCATTTAAATTACATATCCAATCGTGTAGATCAGTGTACCTAACGTACTGAGGATCCACATCTGGATATTTCTCATCAAGTGCTATTGCTATTTCTAAACTGTCGATCCATTTCACACTAATGGTTCTCCGATGCGTGATTAATAGTATATTTTGGTATTTCAACCACCAGATCACTCTCATTAATTATTGCCTGGCAACTGAGTCTAGAATTAGATCTTAATCCCCATGCTTTATCCAAATAATCATCCTCGTCTTCAGTTGGATCTAAAAGAGATTCGATGCCTTTGATAACATATACATGGCAAGTGGTACAAGCACATGATAATTCACAAGCATGTTCTATCTTTATGCCGTTATCTAGAGCTGCTCGACATATACTTATACCGCTTTCTACATCAAATGTAGCTCCATCAGGGCAGTACTCAGGATTTGGTAAAAAAGTAATTTTTGGCATTTGTACTATAGTATATCATCTACCCCTTTTCCTTCAATCAGTGTCTTGATACTAGCATTCATTCTTCTTTCAACATAGAATTCAGAGATTTTTTCTAGGTTTTTAATTTCCTGAATTATTATATCTGAATTATCACATAGTAGAGTTGATTGGAGTTTATCTAGTTGAGATTTAATAATTATAAATTCATTATGATCAAGTAGTTTTTCTCCGTCATCCTTTAAAGCTTGTTCAAGAGCATAAATTACTCTCTCACCTTCAACTTTGCTCTCTTTAAGTTTTCTTATCTTAAGATCTGTTTCAGCGCTGGAATTAGCCTCATCTACTAAAGATAAAATATCATGGTCACTTAATCCAAATGATGGTTTAATATCCACTGACATGCCTATATTGGAATGAATTTCATTGGCATTAACATTAAGGATTCCATCGGCATCGATTTGAAATATAACTTCTATTCTTGGTGCTCCAGCGACCATCTGAGGTATATTATTTAAGATAAATTTTCCTAATGATCGACAGTCTTTTACAGACTCCCTCTCGCCTTGGACAATATGAATCAATAGTTTTGTCTGGCCATCTTTGAATGTTGTAAATGTTTTTTTTGCTGTAGATGGAATTGGAGTATTTCTTAACATTACTTTTTCAACAAGTTCACCATAAGTCTCGATACCTAATGAAAGTGGTAAGATATCAAGTAATAGTATATCTTCATGTAGGGTACCTGATAAATTTTTTGCTTGAATTGCTGCTCCTTGACTTACAACTAAATCCGGATTAATGTTGTCAAGGATTTTAATTTTATATCTTTTCTTAAGTTCGTTCTTAATGATCTTTAATCGTGTAGATCCGCCCACAAGTAAAATATTATTTATTTCCGCCTCATCAATATTAGAATCACTGATAGCTTTATCCATTATCTCAATCGTTTTCTTAATAAATGGCAAAGAGATTTCCTCAAGTTCCTTATAATTTAACTCTATTTCAGTATCACCAAATTTTTCAATATATCTATTTTGTGTATTATTGATTTTTTCTTTCATGTTTTTAGAAACTGATTTAAGTAATGAATTAGGCATGTCTTTTATAAGAGGATATTTAGATTTTAGATATTTTGATATTGCTACATCGATATCATCACCACCTAATTCGGTATTCCCGTTAGTACCAATCACTCTGAAAATACCTTTTTCAAGAGATAATATTGATACATCAAAAGTTCCTCCGCCAAGGTCATATACAATAAAATTCCCGTTACTTTCAGATTCTAATCCGTATGCTATAGCGGCTGCTGTTGGTTCGTTTATTAGTCTCATAACCTTAATACCCGACATCTCAGCAGCATTTTTTGTAGCTTGCCTTTGAACATCGTCAAAGTATGCTGGCACTGTTATCACGGCACCAGATATTTTTTCGCTTTGCGATGACTCTGCTATATTTTTCATGTGACTCAGTAATATAGATGATATATCAACAGCTGAATATAATTTATTATAAATATCTAAGGCTGGCATATTATCTTTGGTAACAAATTCTAAATTATACATTTCTTTAAAATCCGATATTTGATTATCATTTTTACCCATTATTCTCTTAATTGAAGAAATTGTGATTGAATCATCATTTCGATTGTCATTGAAGCCAACGGTATAACCACTCGATTTAAAAGAAACACGTGAGGGAATCAACTCATTATTATTATCCTTAAATATTGTAAAAGAACCATCTTCGTATTTAGAGATAATTGAATTAGTTGTTCCCAAATCTATTCCAACTACAAATGTATTAGAGGTATTTTTATGTTTTTCTTTAGGATCCGATATTTTTAGTAATGCCATTTTAAGATATTGTATTAAGCTGTTTTAAACTTTTTTTATAAAATTTTAATTTTGATAAGTTTTCCCAAGCGTTGTTATAATTTTCATCATCAATAGATTTTTTTATTTCTATAATTGTATCATGCATACTTTGCCCTATATTTTTTATAAATATATCAACGTTTGATTGATTATTATTTGATGATATTGATTCAATAAAATCATTTATTTCAATTTGCTTTATTAAAAATTCTTTATCTCTGAAAGTTTTAGAGTCATCAACAATAAATCCATTAATTGTTAAAATATATTCAATTCTTGTTACAATATTTTTTAATGTATTGTAACCATCATTAATCTGAGATGATAGTCGTAAAGCACTTGTTTGTTCTACAATTGTAGAGTTAATAAAATTATCAGGATGAAATGATTTTTGAAGCTTTTTATAATTTAACTCAAGGCTTTCGACATTGATATCAACAGAGATAGGTAAGTTGAATAGCTCAAAAAAATTTTTTTTCTCTACTTTCATTAAACATTAAAACTCTCGCCACATCCGCATGTATCTTTTGCATTAGGATTATCAAATTTAAAACCTTCATTAATTCCCTCTTTTCCATAATCTAATCTTGTTCCCTTAAGGTATGCATAGCTTTTTGGATTTACAATTAGAGTGACTCCATGATCAACGAAAACTTTATCGTCTTTTTCAATTTCATCCGCAAATTCTATTACGTATGCTAAACCAGAGCATCCAGTCGTTTTTACGCCTAATCTAACACCTACGCCAGACCCTCTTTCCTTTAGATGATTCGTTACGTGCAATGCAGCATTTTCAGTAATTGAGATACTCATTAATGTGCTGACCATTTCACGCTATTTAAATCTATTCCATCTTTGTACATTTCCCAGAGCGGAGATAATTCTCTTAACTTGGAAACCGCATCTTTTATCAAGGAAACTGAATAATCAACTTCTTCTTCAGTTGTATATTTGCCGATGCTGATTCTAATTGAACTATGAGCTAGTTCATCACTCCTTCCCAAGGCTCTGAGCACATAACTTGGTTCTAGACTTGCAGATGTACATGCTGAGCCTGACGAGACAGCCATATCTTTTATGGCCATAATTAAACTTTCTCCTTCAACAAAGTTAAAGCTTACATTAAGATTTCCAGGAATACGTTGGCTAATATCACCGTTAAGATAAATTTCCTCTATTGAGCTTAATCCGTTCCATAACTTATCTCTAAGTTTCGTTATTCTTTTGTTATCAGAATGCATTTCCTCTCCAGCAATTCTAAATGCTTCACCCATTCCAACAATTTGATGTGTAGGAAGCGTACCAGATCTAAAACCCCTTTCATGACCGCCGCCATGCATTTGTGGTTGCAATCTAATTCTTGGTTTTCTTCTCACATACAAAGCACCTATACCTTTTGGACCATAGACTTTATGCGCTGATAACGATAATAAATCTATATTAAACTTCTCAACGTCAACTTCTACTTTACCAGGACTCTGAGCTGCATCAACATGGAATACAATCTTTCTGTCTCTACAGATCTTTCCTATAGTCGATAGATCTTGTATTACACCAATTTCATTATTTACATGCATAATTGATATAAGTGTAGTAGTTGGTCTAATAGATTTTTTTAATTCTTCTATATCAACTAAGCCATTAGTTTTAGGATTCAAGTAAGTAACCTCGAACCCTTCTGATTCTAAATGTCGCATAGTATCGAGTACAGCTTTGTGTTCGGTTGTTAGTGTTATAAGGTGATTACCTTTTTCTTTATAAAAATATGCTGCACCTTTGATTGCTAAATTATCAGATTCTGTCGCGCCGCTTGTCCATATAATTTCTTTTTTATTAGCTTTAATCAATTTAGCTACATTGTCACGAGCCTCATCAATAAGTTTTTCACTTTCCCATCCAAATGAATGAGATCTTGATGCTGGATTACCAAAAACTCCCTCTTTTGTTAAACACTCAGACATCTTAGCAGCAACTCTCGGATCTACTGGAGTTGTAGCTGAATAGTCTAAGTAGATTGGAATGTTAATATTATTATTTTCTTGCATAAGTGTTGACATTTTTACTCTCCCTGTAAATTATAATCTTTTTAACGTCTTCTCTTTCAGAAATATCACTTAATGTGATTTCACGCATATGATGTGAAATTTTTTCATTAAGCTCAATCCATATATAATGAGTTAAACATGGTTGATCTTTATGACAATTCATTGCTCCACCGCATTGTGTTTGATCCATTCTCTCATCAACGGCGGTAATTATATCTAATAAATTGATGTCTGATGGTTTTTTGCCAAGAGTGTAACCTCCTCCTGGTCCTCTGATACTTTTGACTAACCCAGATGATTTTAATTTTGCAAATAATTGTTCTAGATATGACAACGATATCTTTTGTCTGATATTGATTTCACTCAAAGATACTGGTGATTTTTTACCATATATAACTATATCTGACATAGCTATTATTGCGTATCTCCCTTTTGTTGATAATTTCATAAATATATTTCTCCAGAACTAATTATCCTATTACCTAGTATTTTAGTCAACTATTAATTTCTTGCGAATCGAAGTCAGCATACCATGAAGAATATTTATTTCCTCTCTCTCAAGAGAAGCCTTATTGAATATTATGTGGATTTTTTTTATTAGTGATTTATGATTTTTATCTGTTACAAAACCAGTATTTTCTAAAATAGATATTAATTCCTTATAAAAAAAATCCCTTTCTTTTGATGAGGCTAAATCTTTTTTAGAGATATTTTTAGTTGCCTCAGATAATGTCTTCTTGAATAAGGTATAAGTAAAAAGTTGAACTGCAGCAGATAAATTAAGTGATGATGTTTCACTAAAAGTTTCAATATTTACAAGGTAATCAGACAAAAGGAGATCATCATTAGTCAAGCCAGTCCGTTCATTTCCAAAGATAATATTGTACGTATAAGAATTGTTTGAACTAATATATCTACTTAATTCATCTAAACTCAGTGATGGCAAAGCTGCCTTTCGTGTTCTAGCCGAAAAAGCTATTGTAACCATATTATTAAGTGCCTCTGATAAATTAGTATATATTTTAGCGTTATCTAAGATACCCTTACAGCCAACTGCAAGAGCATCAGCATGATCAGAAGGAAATTCTTTAGGATTTACTAAAGTTAGTTGGCTAAATCCCATAACTCCCATTGCTCTAGCAACAGAACCAATATTTCCAGGATGCGATGTATTTACAAGAACAATATTTATATTTTTAAACATAATGTAGTAATATTGGTATTTTAAACGTATAAAACATATGCAAGCAAGACAGAATATCGCTAAAAGAACATGTATTGAAATATATAAAGCAATCAATAGTTTAATTTCTGCAAAAAACATAGACTATCTTGAGTCTATAGATGAGGATCTGCATTTGGATTTTTTTGCAAAAAAAATGAAAGAAAACGTTGAAAAGACATATGGAATTAACAAAAAAGATTATATTTATAATGAAAATTGTCAACTTTCAGAAGATATATATTATTGGATAATAAACTCTATTGATGATATCTATAATTTTCAAGAGAGAAACAGATACTTTTCAACCTCTATCGCAATTTATTATAACAAATCAATAATGTCATCTGCGATTATTAATCATGAAGACGGATCATTATTGACGGCAATAAAAGGTGAAGGCTCATTATTTGAAAATATTAAACTCAGATGTGATAATTTTATAAGTAGTGAGAGTTTTATATCAAACATATACGAATTAGAGGACAAGGCTTTAGGTGAAAATTATGAAATGATTTACACAAAAGGATCTGTAACAAGTCTATCAGATCTAGCAAAAGGCGATTATGATTTTGGGATTTTTGATAATGTTAAGATTTCTGATTTAGCATCAAGTATCCTAGTTTGCAAAGAATCTGGTTATATTGTTAGTAAATTTGATGGCTCAGAATTCTCTATTGATGATGAAACGTCGATTATTATATATCGCCCAAGTTGTGAAGCTGTTGTTAAAGGTCTCGTAAAAAATCATTCCTGATCTTTTTTATCAACTTGGACACCTAAATATATTAAGCTTGAACCTGCAACGAAAATTGAAGAGTAGGTACCAATTAAAACACCAATTATCATTGCGATAGCGAAATTGACTACAGCATTACCACCTAATACGAGAAGTGATATTAGGACAAATAATGTAGTTAGTGATGTTATGACAGTCCTATTCAGCGTTTGATTGATTGAAATATTTAAGATATTTAAAAAAGATTTCTCTCTAATGGTTCTAGTATTTTCTCTTATTCGATCAAATACTACAATTGTATCATTCAAAGAATACCCTATCACTGCAAGCACAGCTGATAGCACACTCAAATCAAAATCTATCTGTAATAAAGAAAAAATACCAACAGTAATTATCACATCATGGATAAGTGCAAAGATTGCACCAAGGCCATATAGGAATTCAAATCTAAACCCAATGTAGACTAAAATACTAAGCAAAGCAACTAATGTTGCCCACTCACCTTTGTCTCTTAATTCAGAACCGATTTGCGATCCTACGAACTCAAGTTTCATAATTTTGAATGAAAAATTTTCTAGATTATCGATTAAGAAATTATTTATATTTTTTTCATCAACAAAAGAATTTTCTTGAAATTTTATTATTATCTCATTTTTACTACCATAGTATTGAAGCATAGGTTTTTTAGCAATTTTTGATGATATATTTTGTGATAATGTATCTATATTTACATTATTTTCAAACTTAATTTGTACGATATAACCGCTTGAAAAATCTATACCCCAATTAATTCCTTGATAAATAAAACTACCTAAGCTAAGAAGTATTAAAATACTTGATAAAATTAATGCAAAAAATCTTTTTTGTATGAAATCATAATTAGTAATGTTTTTAAATATTTTTATCATTATATTGATAGTTTCGTTTGTGTCTTATTTTCGTAAATCATACTTACAACAGCCCTTGTCCCTACTATGGATGTAAACATAGATGACAATATACCAATCACCAGAGTCACAGCAAAGCCTTTAACAACACCCGTACCAATAGTTAGTAATGAAATTGCAGCTATCAATGTAGTGATGTTAGCATCTGATATAGTTGAAAATGCCTTTTTATAACCAGCATATATACTTGCATTTGGACTATTTCCATTAATTATTTCTTCCCTAATTCTCTCAAATATTAATACATTAGCATCAACAGCCATACCTACTGTTAAAACTATTCCAGCAATTCCTGAGAGCGTTAAAGTTGCCTGAAATATTGATAGAATTGCAATTATTATTATCAAATTTGCAAAAAGTGCAATATTCGCAATAAAACCAAAGATTCTGTAATAAAAAAACATGAATATAATTACAAGAAACATACCAAAATACATAGAATTCTTTCCTGAAAGAATATTCTCCTCACCTAAACTTGGTCCTACAGTTCTTTCCTCAACAATCTCCATTGGTGCGCTTAAAGCTCCAGATCTAAGAAGTATAGAAAGATTCTGCGCTTCATCACGATTTAGGCCTGTAATTTGAAAGTTCTTACTAAAAGCCTCTCTAATAACAGCAATGTTTATAACTTCCTCTTTATTTTTTTCAACAAAAACAACAGCCATACGTTTACCAATATTCTTTTGTGTTGTTTTTAACATTTGATCAGCACCGTAATCACTGAGAGTTACAAATACTGCTGGAGAGTTAGTAGTAGATTCAAAGCCAGAATTAGCATTTTTGATGTCAGAACCTCCTACAATTATTTTTCTGGACAAAAGAACCGGTGAACCATCTCTTTGCTTATAAAGTTTTGATGAATTGATGGAGGGAATATTTCTATTAGCAGACTGCAACCAATCCTCTGGTGTTCCTTTCGTCAATCTAAATTCAAGGGTAGCAGTTGAACCTAAAATATTTTTTGCTCTTGTTGAATCTTGAAGTCCTGGTAATTGAACAATTATTCTATCTCTCCCTTGTTTTTGAACTATAGGTTGTGATACTCCTAACTCATCAACACGCGATCTGAGGATAGTAAGATTTTTTGCAATAGAGCTTTTCAAGTCTCTTGATATAGCTTCTTCAGAAATCAAAACATCTAAACTGTCAGATGAAGATAATTCCAGATAAAAATCTGTTGTAGCTGACTCTAAAATTATTTTGGCATTTTTAAGAGAATCAGCATTTTGGAAAAATATTTGTAATGAATCACTGTTTCGTTCGAATGATTTGTATCTTATTTTATTGTCAATTAATACTTTTTTAATGTCAGATTCAAATTCTCTCAATAAGTTTTTCTTAATATTTGATTCATCTACTTGTAATAAAAAGTGAACTCCCCCTTTCAAATCTAGACCAAGAAACATAGGAGATGCTCCAATTGAGTCTAACCATGATGGAATATCAGTATAAGTAATTAGTGTAAAGTCAAAATTACTATCAACCAAACTAAGATTATTAAAAGCATCTAATTGGGCATCAATCGAATTATATGTATAAATTATTTTATTATTTTCTTTTTCGATTATCTTATAATTCTTATTTATAAGATATTTTGAATATTGATTTTTAAAGTTTTCTTTAGTCTGATTATCATTAATTGATATTTCAATGCCTGGATATGACTTATAAAAGTTTGGTAACGCATAGATAAATGCACTTATAAGAACAAAAATTACAAGTAAATATTTCCAGCGAGAATAACTTTCCATTATTTAATTGATCCAATAGAATTCTTAGGCAGTATTTTGCTTACTGATGATTTTTGTAATTTAATTTCTACATTGTCAGATATTTTTATCTGTACGTAACTTTCTCCAACTTTAATAATTTTTCCGAGGATTCCACCTGCTGTTGCAATCTCATCTCCAATTTTAATTTGAGTAAGCATTTTTTTATGTTCTTTCATTTTCTTAGATTGTGGTCTTATTAAAATAAAATACATTAAAACTAAAATAAAAATAGGAAGTAGAAATCCTAGGGCTGACGGCTCTTGTTGAGCTGGTGCTGCTACAGCATATGATATAATATCCATTTATTAATCCTCCGAATAATAAAATTCAACTTCATTCATTAATTCATCTAGTGTATCAGAAATTATTGAATTTCGGATTTTTCTCATAAATTCTTGATAAAAGTATACATTATGAATACTAATAAGTCTTCCTGATAGGCCATCATTACATTTATCAAGATGCTTAATGTATGCTCTACTATAATTCTGACAAGTAAAACATTTGCAATCTTCATCAATTGGATCAAAATCATCCTCATACCTACTATTTCGGATATTTATCATCCCTTTGGATGTAAAAATCTGACCATTTCTGCCGTTTCGCGTTGGAATAACACAATCAAACATATCAATTCCAGCAGCGACGGCATAGATTATATCCAGAGGTTTGCCTATTCCCATGAGATACCTAGGACTCTCTGATGGCATTTTAGGAGCAATGTGTGAAACAATATCATTTCTAATATCACTTGGTTCTCCAACTGATAAGCCACCTAGTGCATAACCATCAAAGTCGTGTTTTGTAAGGTTCGATAAAGACTCTTCTCTTAAATCTTTATACATGCCTCCTTGAACGATACCAAAAAGCGGTGACTTTGAATTATTGGCTTTTTTAGATAATTTTGCCCATTGAAGAGATAGATTCATTGACAGATTAGCCTTGTCCTTTGTAACTGGGTAAGGAGTACATTCATCAAAGATCATCATTATATCACTTCCTAATGCGATCTGAGTTTTGATTGATCGTTCAGGTGTCATTATTACTTCGTCACCATTATATGGCGATTTGAAAATCGCTGCATCTTTTTTAATTTTAACATTGTTACCTAAACTAAAAACTTGGTAACCTCCTGAATCAGTTAGGATAGGTTTTTCCCAGTTCATGAATTTATGTAATCCTTCTGATTTTGAAATAACATCCAAACCTGGTCGAAGCATAAGATGGTATGCATTACAAAGAATAATCTCACACTCGCATCTTAATAGATCCTCATAACTAAGCGATTTAACTGAGCCATACGTGCCTATAGTCATGAATGTAGGCGTTTGAACACTACCATGATCTAGTTCTAGAAAGCCGCATCTTGCGTTCTTAAATTTTTTCTTTATTGAGAATTTCATAATTTTTTATCAATAAACATACTATCACCATAACTATAGAATTTATAATCATTATCAATAGCACTTTGATACAAAGTCTTTAGAAAATTATATTCAATAAATGATGATACCAATAATAAAAGAGTAGACCGTGGAAGATGAAAATTAGTTATTAGTCCATTGATAGCTTTAAATTTATATCCAGGTGTAATATACAAATCTACTTCACCTTGAAAATCATTAGTTATATTTTGAGTAAAACAATATTCTAAAACTCTTGTAACAGTAGTACCTACAGCTACTACTCTTTTTTTATTTTTTTTTGCTTTAATAACTCTATCTAATACTGATTTTGATATTGAAAATTTCTCGGAACCAATATCATGATCACTAATAAGATTTGTTTTTATTGGTTTAAACGTATTATAACTAATATTGAGTGTGCAGTAATCTATAATGACTCCTTTTTTAATAAGCCTATCAATTAAATCTTTTGTAAAATGTAAACCTGCAGTTGGAGCTGCTACTGAACCACTTACTTTTGCATAAACTGTCTGATACATTTTTTTGTCTTTTCTATCAACTGGTCTTCTTATATACTTTGGTAAAGGTACTTCGCCATAAATCTCCAAAATTTTATTTATATTCTCATCACAAAGATTATCTAATATAAGTTTATTTCCCTTTGAATTTACAACTTTAAAAAAATATTTTTTTTTATAATGTAAGATTGATCCGTTTAATGGCCTTCTTGAAGATTTAAAAATTGCTTCGAATTGATTTTGATTAATATCTTGATTGTAAAGAATTTCAATTTTTCCACCAGTCTCTTTTTCTAAAAATAATCTGGCAGGCGTTACTCGAGTGTTATTGAGAATCAATAAATCGCCAGATTCTAAAATATCACTTAAATGATTAAAACTCATATGATGTGACCGTGATGACTCAACATACATCATTTTAGAATCAGCTCTATTCGATTTTGGCTCAATTGCTATTCTGTCATTCGGAAGATGATAATCGTAGTATTCTGTATGAAATACATCCATGGTTTAGGATAATATCCACAAAATAAATGAAGTCAAGTTATCTATATTAGGTTCTTCTTATATTGATTTAAGTGGAATAATTTGCTTAAATGAAGCATGAGTTTAATAAAAAATTTTCCACATGATGGGATCGTTACTGTAAATCGAGTAATTCTTAAAGATGGTTACACTCTTGATGATTTGCAATTACGTGTTGCTGAAATGTGTGAAAACGTAAAAACCTATCATTCAGAAACTGGATTTGTTGGTGGTATGGTAGTTCTAAATAGCGGTCAGATTTCTAATGAAGGAAGTGATGTTGGAAAAGCATTAGATTCAGATTTGAAAAATAAAGAAGCATTAATTATCACATTTTGGAAATCATATGAAGATCATGAAAATTCTCACAAAAGTGAGACCTTCCAACCTTTATTTAAAAGAGTTATAGATGTATGTGAAAATGGTAACGAAGAAATCGTCTATGATATGCTTTGGCAAGGAGAGGCCTATACTCCTGAGATGGCAAAAAAAGCACAATCTGCAAAAGAAAATAACTAGACAATAGGTGGGTTTTTTTTATTAGTTCTCTTATGTCTTCCCCCAATGAGCTTATGTTTTTTAAGCTTTTCCTCTAAACCGTCAAGAGTTGTATCTTTAAGAGACAACTCCTTAGAAAGTTGTATCTGTTTGAAAATATATATAATCAGAATCAATAAAATAACAAGCGCTGCTAAATAGAACAGAAAATCATTCATAAATTTACTATATCATAAATTTATTGATAGTTAAGATTTTGCTATAATGAAATGATGCCACTGTGGTGGAATTGGTAGACACGAGGGATTCAAAATCCCTTTTTCGCAAGAAAGTATCGGTTCGAGTCCGATCAG
>MDSZ01071544.1_pt1 | contig 31840 bp, 25 predicted proteins | sample 811201 | NCBI WGS metagenome assembly MDSZ01 (sample SAMN05326647, study PRJNA326480) | marine metagenome | isolation source: seawater | place: Indian Ocean: North | collected 2010 | reverse complement strand
TTTTCAGTCGTTGCATTTGTTGATGATGATTCAAAATTAAAAGGAAGATTAATAAATGGAATTCCAATTATCTCTAAAGATGAGATTGAGAATTTAAAGTTTAAATTAGATAAAATTTTATTTGCGATTCCATCCTTAAACAGTCAGAAAAAAAAGGATATATTAATCGAGCTTCAAAAGTTTCATATTCCAATATTCAAAATTCCAACTTTAGAGGAATTATCAAATAATGAGTTAGAGATTAATGATTTAAGACCAATTAATTTAGATGATCTACTTGGAAGAGATCCAATAGTTCCAAACAAAAAACTTTTATTTGAGGGAATCAAAGACAAGGTGATTTGCGTTATTGGGGCGGGAGGTTCTATAGGTTCACAATTATGCAAAGAAATTCTTTTATTAAGACCTAAGAAATTATTTATACTTGAAAGAAACGAACATAGTCTATATCTTATTGAAAATAAATTATTGGAAATCAACTCTAATAATGTTGATATTCAAAGTTTATTGATTTGTGTAACAAATAAAAACTTTGTGAATGATTTTTTTCTAAAGCATAAAATTGATACAGTTTTTCATTGCGCAGCATATAAGCATGTACCTCTCGTTGAAAGAAACCCTTTGCCAGCTCTCTACAATAATATTTTTTCAACCATGGCTTTATGTTCTCAAGCCGAAATAGCAAATGTAAAAAAATTTATTTTAGTTTCTTCTGATAAAGCAGTTAGACCAACTAATATAATGGGAGCTTCTAAAAGAGTTTGTGAACTAATTGTTCAAGCTTATGCAGATAGGCAATATTTCAATAATAATAAAAAATTTACAATTTTTTCTATGGTTAGGTTTGGAAATGTTTTAGGTTCCTCAGGGTCAGTTGTTCCTCTTTTCAAAAAACAAATTACTAAAGGTGGACCAATAACCTTAACACATAAAGAAGTTATAAGGTACTTTATGAGTGTTGAGGAGGCTGCTCAATTAGTTCTGCAAGCTTCTGCTTTGGCAAAAGGTGGAGATTTGTTTTTGTTGAATATGGGGAAACCCGTTAAAATTTATGATCTCGCATGCCATATGATTAAACTAAGTGGGTTAACTCTAAAGAATGAAAAAAATATTAAAGGTGATATTGAAATTAAAACAACTGGTTTAAGACCCGGTGAAAAATTATATGAGGAACTAATTATTGATGGTGAATCCAAACCGACCATTCATCCTTTGATATTTTATGCCGAGGAAAAATTTATTTCTTTTGATAAATTAGAAAAAAAGTTGAAAATTTTAGAAGAAGCAATATTGAATAATAATCTGAATCTTGCAATAATGTCTTTAAAGAAGATTGTTCCTAATTGGAAGTCCAAAACTTTTAGGCAATAATAATTAATTTATAGTTGCTTCTTTAATAATTTTACAAATTGAATCAGCGTATAATTCTAATTGTTGATATGTGATATTAGGATGGACCAAAAAAGCTAAACTTGTTTCTCCTAATTCTTTGGCATTTGGCAAAGAATCTTTTTTCTTATTTTTATTAAAACATTTTTCTTTATAAATCTCACTACAGGATCCACTAAATGCTGGAAAACCAATGTTATTAATTTCAAATATAATTCTATCTCTGTCCCAAGATGATTTGAGAAAATTAATATTTAAATATGCGTATAAACGATACCAAGCATGAAGAATTTTATCACTTGGCAAAGGTACTCTTAATGCTTGGCAATCTTTTAATTTAGAGGCAAGAAATAGTGCATTTTTATTTCTTAACTCTCTTGTTTTTTCTAATTTTTCTAACTGTTTAATCCCAATAGCACTTTGAAATTCGGTAATTCTTAAGTTTGTACCTATAGAATCATGTAACCATTTAAATCCTTTTTTTTCATTTTTGCTTTTTAAAAGGGAGTAATTTTTGCCATGATCTTTGAGTGACCATATATATTCCCAAATTTCTTTATTATCTGTTGTTATCATACCGCCCTCTCCTCCTGTAGAAATTATTTTATCTTGACAGAAGCTCCATGCTGAAACAGAACCAAAAGATCCAACACTTTTGAATTTATTTTCAGAAAAGATTTTTGCCCCATGTGCTTGAGCGCAGTCTTCAATTATAGGAATATCATAAAAACGACCTAATTTACATATCTTCTCCATATCCGCTGGCCATCCACCTAAGTGAACAACTGATATGGCTTTTGTCTTTTTTGTAATTAAGGGCTCTATATTTTCCGCACTAATACAACCAGTATCTATATCTACATCAGCAAATATTGGTAGTGCCCCAAATATAGCTGCACTTGAAGCAGTTGCTACGAAACTCCGAGGAGAGGTTATTATCTCATCACCTTTTTTGAGACCCAATGAAAGGTAGGCACAAGTCAAAGCTACGGAGCCATTAGCAAGTGCAATCGAGTATTTATTCCCGCAATATAAAGCAAAATCTTTTTCAAAAATTTTACTTTTTTGACCTGTCCAATAATTAACCTTGCCTGAAACCAAAACTTCTTTGGCTGCTTCTATTTCTTCTTCATTAAAAGAAGGCCATGGAGCTATTTTAAATTTAGACATTTAAAAAATTTTTAAAAACATTTTATTGGTTTTGTGTGATATTCTATTAAAGTTTATTGCCTTTAAAAGGAGACATTGTTTTACCTTCTTTAGTTGTAACTCCTTCAGAAAAAATAGTTTTCCATATTGTAATAAAAAATATCTTTAAATCTAAAAAGAAATTTTGATTATCTACATACCAAATATCTAATTCGAACCTTTTATCCCAAGAAATCATATTCCTCCCTTTTATTTGCGCCCATCCACTGAAGCCTGGTTTAACATTATGTCTTTTATTTTGGAATTCATTATAAAGCGGCAAATATTCAATTAAGAGAGGTCTTGGACCAATAAAACTGATATCTCCTTTCAAAATGTTTATTAAACTTGGTAATTCATCTAAGGAATATTTTCTTAAGAATTTCCCAAAATTATTTAATCTTTCTTCATCAGGCAGTAATTCCCCAAACTTATTTTTTTTTAATGACATTGTTCTGAACTTAATTAAAGTAAAAGACTTTCTTTTAAACCCTGGTCTTTGCTGTCTGAAAAAAATTGGCTTACCCATTTTGATAAATATTAATATGCCGATAAGTACTAAAATTGGAAAAATTAAAATTAAAATCGAAAGAGAAAATACTCTATCGAAAATACTTTTAACTAGATTATATTTCATAAGTTTTTTATTTTTTTTGCAGGATTTCCAACTACAACCTCATTTGGCAAAACATCAGAAAAAACTACTGATCTTGCACCAATAATAGATTTTTCACCAACATGTACTCCATTGCCAACAAAACATTCTGCAGCTAACCAAGAATTATCTGAAATAATAATATCAGATTTAAGAAGTTCAAAACTCTGATCTTCGAATTTATGACTACCTGCACATAAATGCGCGCCTTGAGAAATAACCACATTATTTCCAATCTTAATTTTACCTAAACAGTAAAGTTTTACTCCCCAACCAATAACAGTATTATCTCCAATTTTAAGATTCCAAGGCTGACTTATTTTTACTGAAGGATATATTTTGGAAGTATTGGATATATAGCCTCCAAAAATATTTATCATCCATCTTCGCCAGAACCAAAAATGTCTAGGGCTAAACCTCCAAATTGGAAAAGCTATAGACCATAGTATTCTTAATAAAATTTCTTTCTTAGTGTAGTAATCTAAACCACTTTTATTTTTCAAATTTTTAATTATTTAATTATTGTTTTATTAAATCATATTTGATGACGCAAAACATAATCAAATTTTTAAATATGAACGTTGATTTTTAAATCAACTTAAAAATAAATCTACTAATAAATTAGCATTCTTAACATTGAATGAATTTGATGCCTTTTTCATATTAATTTTCTTCGAATTAATTAATTCAGGATTTTTAATTAAATTATTTATACAGTTTATTATATTCTTTTCAGTATTCTTATTAGGTTCGATAATAAAACCACAATTGTAGTAATTTATTATTCTTGATAAGGAAGAATTAATAGGAGCAATTGCTAGAATTGGTGTTGAAGTGAAAATAGCAGTGAAAAGCTTACTAGGTAAAGATGAATTAGAAGATGGTCCATCTATAGCAACAACCGCTAAATCCGATGCCTTGCTTAAAGCAATTAATTTCTTGATTGGAAGAGGGTTCATAAATTTTAAAGTATCTTTGTTGAGATTATATTTTTTGGATAATTCTATTAATGAGGATTTTTTAGGACCATCCCCAACTATTACAATTTCAACATTTTTATAAATTGTTTTAGCACTATTTAGTAGAGGCTCAATTGGATGAGTCAGTCCAAGATTGCCTGCATATGAAATTAATATTTTAGAGTCATCGTTTCTTTTGAATCTAACAGTTTTATGAAAATTTTTTGTTAGAGAGCTATTTATCCATGGTTTTATAACTTTTACTTTTTCCCCCCACTCTTGAGATGAATTGAAAATTGATTTTAATTCTTTTGACATCTCTTTCGTTAGCGTAAAGATATAGGTTGATCTTTTAAAACTATATAGATTTAATAAATTCCAAAATCTGCAAATTATTAAAAATAGTTTTTTTGGTAAATTTAATTGAGCAAGTACGTTTGGGTAAATGTCATAAACTAATATTGAAAAAGGTATTCCAGATAATGCGACTATGTATTGAGTAAATGGAGGATTGGTAACTACAAGTATTTTTTTATAATTCCTTTTAAAGCGTGCTAGATGGATTGCTACTTGAATAGTATAAAGTAACCATGTATATATCCTTGCAAGAAAATTATTTCTTTTGTATTCAATACCCTTAAATAATTTTATTTTTGATTTCTTTTTTAAGGCAATTAATAAATCCTCAAAAAGGGGACTAGAAGTTTGATTTATTATTAGTATCATCTTATTTCAATTAACCTAGTAGATTACTTTAAAACTGAATAATAAAGGTTCATTAATTTTTGCCCAACAATTCTATATGTATATTTTTCTGCAATTAATTCTCTCCCTTTCATTCCATTAAGATAAACCTCATTTGGATCTTTTATTATTTTATTTGACCAATATTCAATATTTTTAAATAGTAGATCTTCTCTTAAATCAATTTTATAAGCTCCCCCTTCATTATAAGCATCATCTAAATTGCATTCTTTAGTTATTAAACAAAGTTTCCCCCAACTAAGGGCTTCTAGAACTGCCATTGGTAAGCCTTCACTTAAAGAAGGAAGAACAAAACTTGAACAATTAGATAATAATTGATTTTTTTTGTCACCAAAACAAGGCCCTACTAACAATACCCTTCTTATATCATTTTTATAAATAATATTTTTTATTTTTTTGAGGTCCCCAAAGCCAGCTAGTACTAAATAAATATTTGAAAGTTTCTTCTCTTGCATTTTTTTCCAAGCATTTAGAAGTTGGAAAATACCCTTCTTTTTATGGAAACGTCCTAAAAATAAAAAGTAAGGATAATCCTTAAAAATTAGAGATTCTTCTTTATCAAAAAACGAGAAGTTTTTATTATTGATTAATTTTAAATCAGGCATATCAACTGCATTAGGTATAATTTCAACTCTATTTTTTATTCCTAAATTTTTAATGGCATTTTTCTCAGATTTGCAAAGAGCATGTATGCAAGAGCAGTTGCTTAAGTAATTTATTTCTTTAAATTTAAAATATACTTTTTTTAGAAATTTACTTTGGTTTAAAGCCCAAGGATCTAGCATTCCATGCGGGCTTATAATGTTAGGAATATTATTTTTTTCTTTAAAATAACTTGATATTAAGGAGGGGCTTTTCCATAAACCATGGCTATGATTGATGTCTGCACTAATATCTAAATTTTCTAAATTCCTAATAAAGTTTTTATTTTGCAAAATAAAGGGCAGCTTATCTGCAGAATATAAATAAGACTTAATTTTATAAATTTCAGTGGCTTTTTCAATATTTTTAACCGCACTTAAAAGTCCAGCAATTTTTTCAGATTTAGAAGGTAAAAAGTTATTTATTGTGATCATTTAACTATCAGATATTTTTATGAATAAAAAAATATTTTCAAAATTCATTTTGATAAATCGATAAAACTGGGTTATTTAATATTTATTAGTTGCTTTTAATCTTATTACTTATCTTATAGTAATAAAAAATAGTAGGGTAAACAGTAAAAAAATATAACATCATAACTTGGGTAGTATAACCTCTACTAATTAATACATAAATATAAGATAAATGAGTTACATAAATTACTTGAGCCAGAAGCTCATCTTTTCTTTGAATAAACCATAACCATAAAAATCGATAAAGAAATCCAATTAAAACTCCCATAAATATTACACTTATCCATCCAAACATCATATAGTATTCACCAAAATTTAATAATGAAGCTCCCTTTGCTTCAATAACTCCTCCATATATTTGAGCTAAGGGCTCAGTTAAATATTTTGAGCCGCCTTTATTACTTAAAAAAACCGATGGAATTGGAGAGAGAATTGCATTAAATATTGGTTTTAGTCCTATAAAATCAATATTATCAGGATAAAGAGAAATTACTTTTCCAGTGCTTAAAAATACCTTTGCTTCATTAAATAAGCCCCCGAAGATATTTAAAACACCACTTACTCTTTCAAGAGATAAACCTTGCCCATAATTTCTTGTTTCGCCAATTAGGCCTAGAAATAATACAATAAATGTAACTGGCAAAAAAGATTTTATAGGTTTCAATTTAATATTTTTTGCAAAAAATCTAAGACAAAATATACCTGCTAGAAGTATCAATATCCTATATCTAAATCCTAAAGAAGTATAAATACCAAAAGTGATTAATAACCATAAAAAAACTTCTATTTTTAATTTATTTGTTTTAAAAAAGTATCCAATTAAAAGAAGATTACCTGGTATGAGAAAGTTAATAGCTAAGGAACCATAATTTGTGAAAGGACCTAATAGGCCCCCACTTTGTCCTCCTAATATATAATTTAAATTATTAGAGATATCAACATTAACGTTTATTGGCAGTATTAAGACAAATATAGCTTTTCCTGCTACTAAAAAGAATAAAAATAAACCACAAATATTAAAAAATCTTCCGAGAGTTCTTCCGATTTTCGGGTTTAAAAAAGTTTCTCTTTTTTTTATTACTGGACCTAAGTTTGTAAAATAAGACAATAAGAAACTAGTGTAAAAAATAAAAGTCCCTTTAAGTGCAAATACAAGCCCTGATCTTAGATTAATACCCCTATCTATAAAATCTAGATCTAATAAAGGAGATATCCCTAATCCACCAATTACATAATAAAAAAAGATTAAACTTAAAAATATAGGAGGTTGAAAAAATGTGTATTTGCCTTTTGATGTATAAGCCCAAAGAATAGTAAGAGCAAATTCTATTATTAAACCAGAAAGCCAGAGCGTTTCTTCTAAAGTTATATCTAACAAGATATTTAATTGATAGATATTTTTAATATACTATAGAAAATATTGTTTACTAATTAATAAAAAAATTTAATATCGATTAATTACAAATTTTATAAATTTTTGAAGCAAAATCATTACAAACTTTGTTAATGGAGAAATAATCATCATAAAGGCTTTTAGAAATTATCCCCATTTCTTTCAGTTCTTCAAAGTTGGTTTCTGCCCAAAAAGTTATTTTTTTTGCGACATCATATTTATCCAAGGGATTAAATGACCAACCATTTTTTCTCTCCTTAATGCATTCTTTGTAATTACCACAATTTTTAGAAAGCAGTAATGGTAATCCCGAAGCTAAAGCTTCAATTGCACTCAATGGATTAGGATCTATTAAGGAAGGTAAAATAAAACCATGTGATCTTGATAGCAAACTAGCCACATCTTTAGTCTTAAGATTTCCCCAAAATTTATGTGAGATTTTAAAATCTTTGAGACTTTTTTTTATTAGATTGGATTGTTCTCCTTCTCCAACGATTTCAATGTGAAATAAATTTTTTATATTAATTGGTAGAATTTCTAAAGCATCTAAAAGGTATTTATAGCCTTTCCTTTTTTCTAATGCTGCAATAATAGTCAATATTTTAAATTTATTATTTTTAAAAGGGTTTTTATTATTCACAAAATACTCTTCTTGAATCGTATTGGGCAGATTAATCATTTGAAATTTATTAGCCACTTTTTCTTCAATAAGAAAGTCTCTAGAATTCTTATTAGGGACTGCAAAAAAATCATAAGATCGCATTACTTTCCTTCTAAAAAAAGCAATTAAGCCATTGGGATTAAGTACTGATTTTTTGTGACCTTCGCTCCAAAATATTTTGATACAAGAAGTTCTATTTTTGATGAATAACGATATTAATGCAGAGGGCATATTCCATGAACCTGCATTAAATAAAATATCAGGTTTAACCTTATTCAAAAAATTATAAATAAAAGGATTTATATGTAGAAACATAAATTTCAAATTTATTGTAATTCCTTTCAAAATATGAAAATTGTAGTTAATTGCACTTTTATTTATCTCCCAATTTCTATTTGGCTCACTTAAAGCGCAATATATGACAATTAAATTAATATCTTTATCTTTAAGGATTAAATTTAATTTATTAAAAAAATATATTCTATACGGCGTTGGAATATTTGTTATGTGAACAAGTTTTAAAGGTTGTTTTTTTATCATTTATTTTTAATATATATTCTCCTTCATAAAGTTTATAAAATTTTCTTGAAATAGTTTTTCTGTGAATATATTCGAACTTTTATATGAATTTTTGCTTAGTTTATTAAAAAGATTTTTATCTTCAAATAAACAATTTATTTTATCAGAAATATTAAGGATATCGTTTGGCTCAAATATATATCCATTATTATTATCTTCTATTATTTCAGGGGCTATTGAGTATGGACTAACTATTGGAACCATACCAAAACTCATTGTCTCAAGAATTACATGGCCAAAACCTTCGATTAAAGAGGGGAATAAAAAAATGTGCGAATCACTTAAAAATTCCTCTAATTCTTCTTTGTTTGCATCATATATAATTTCCACGTTTTTCATTTTTGTGGCCTTTTTATTAAGATATTGATCATCTATTGAACGCGTAATTATTTTAAAATCTATTTGCTTATTTTTTAAATTATTCGCTACATCTAAAAAATAAGATATACCTTTTCTCTGACATAATGATCCAATAAAAAGTACGTTAAATTTATTGTCATCTCTAATTTTATATTTATTTGACTTCATCCTCGTACCATAAGGTAAGCAAATTTGTTCTATGTTATTTCTTAATTTAGGTAATGTACTTTGACAAAATTTTGAGGGGCAAATAATAAAGTCGGATAAGTATGGTTCTTTTCTAAGATTGTTCAAAGTTTTTTTATAAATCCTAAATTCATATTCACTAAGAGTTGATTTGGGTAAAGGATTTTTTTTATGTTCCTTAAATAATCTTTTTCTAATATAGTCAACATAAGGATGCATTTGATAAAGAATTTTTTTGTTTTTTATGTTTTTAAAAGATCTTGAGGCATATGTGGAGTATGAAATAATATTGCAATCATATTTTAAAGCTAATTTATTAGCTTTTCTTGCAAGAAAGTAATCATGAATTTCTTCAAAATGATTCAAAATATGGAAATTTTTTAGAATTCTTGAGATGACTGAAAAAAACAAAGCTCTTTTTGAAATAATTACCTTTGAAGAAGGAAGTTCATATTGAAAACGATTTCTTATCCTTGGCAAAAAAGCAGAAAATAAGAAAAGGAATTTTCTTAAATATTTGCTGTCGGGTAGATAAAAATCTGTAATGAGAAATTTTAGTGAATTATCCTTATGCAATGCAGTCGCAACTTGATAGTTATCTCTTCTTCCAGAGTGAACGACAATAGTTTGTTTTTTATTGCTCACTCCCCAATAATTTGGCCAAGTTTTTGAAACTCCAATTAATTTTGAAGTATTTTTAAGTAATTCATTATCGGTTTTTTTAATAAATGGCGATAAAAGAAGTGATAGATAAATTGCTTTTAATTGTATTAAAATGTCTTCGAAAGAATTTGAATGTTTAATGGATAAAGGAATTGAAATTAAAAAAGTCCTTATTTCAAAAATGATCAACCATATTAAATATCTAGGTTTTGAGAAATGTTTTTTGGCCATTATTACCTTGTTGCAATAACCATTGAAAGTATTTAAAACGGGATGGCTTTTTTTATAACTACCACCAACTGAATGAGTTGCAACTACTTCAGGGGAATAATAAATCAAATATCCATTTTTTATTAATCTTAAAGACAAGTCCCATTCCTCTTGTCCGAAAAAGAAGTCTTCTGAGAATAATCCCACTTCCTTTAATACTTTTGCGGGGAAAACAGAAAAAGCTCCTGAAGCCCATCCAGTTAATGATGGTTTTGAGTATTCTTTAGAGTCTTTCCTATTAAGTCCTTTAGGTATTCCACTCATTGTTAATCGATTAATGTAGCCACCTGCTTGCCAAATATATTTTCTATCTTCAAAAAGTATTTTTGCTGTTAAAGCTCCTATAGGAAGCAAATCTTCAAAAGTATTTAATTTTTTTAAGGCAAGATTTAAAGCATTTTTTTCAACATATAAGTCACTATTAATTATTGATATATATTTAGGATGGAAATTTCTCAAAGCATATCTTATCCCAACATTTACTCCTGCAGAAAATCCGAGATTTGATTCGTTTCTAATTATTGTTAAGTTATCAGGTAAATTAATTTCAGACAATAGTTCTTCAATTGGATTTACTAATGATTTATTATCCACTAATATGATCTCTTGATTTATTAATTCCGAATCGAAACAAGCCTCTAGACACTTTTTAGTTTTTTTTGGAGTGTTGTAATATAAAATTACTGAGCACAGATCTAATTCTTTAATAGGTTTCAATTTCTTAAATTAACCAGACAACTATACATAATGAAATTAAACAATTAAGTTACACTTATCAAGTTTAATCCGAATATTGTTAAATATTTCATCATTAAATTTCTTTAATAGTATTATTTATTTGATAAATATTTTAAATTAGTTATCAAAGAAAAAATTTATAAGTTACTGAAGGATTGATTTTTTTTATGAACAGGATTTTAGTTACTGGCGGGACAGGTTTTATAGGGTCTCATACTTGTTTAGCTCTTTTAGAAAGGGGATACGAAGTTGTTGTTATTGACTCATTAGTAAATAGTTCTAAAAAAGTCTTGGATCGATTAAGAAAAATCTCTTTAAGTACAAATTTTAAAAAAGAGATTTCATTTTTTGAGGGTGATATAACAGATTTAAACTTTTTAGATTGTGTTTTTAAAGAATCTATTAAAGAGAACAAACCCATAAAAAGCGTAATTCATTTTGCAGGTTTGAAATCAGTTAATGAGTCAGTAACATACCCCCTGAAATATTGGGAAAACAATGTACAAGGCACTTTAAGTCTTTTGAAAATAATGAAAAAAAATGATTGCAAAACAATTGTCTTTAGTAGTAGCGCTTCAATTTATGGTTTTTCAAACAAATTTTTAATTGATGAGAATTCTGATATAAATCCTATTAATCCTTATGGAACAACAAAAATGGTTATAGAACAATTTCTACATAATATTTTTAAATCAAATTTGGATGATTGGAGAATTATTTGCTTGCGTTATTTTAATCCTATCGGGGCTCATTCCTCTGGCCATATTGGTGAGAATCCTCTCGGGGTTCCAAATAATATATTTCCTGCATTAACTAGGGTTGCTTTAGGACAAATAAGTGAATTAAAAATATTTGGAAATGATTGGCCTACTGAAGATGGAACATGTATAAGAGACTATATTCATGTAATGGATTTAGCCGAGGGTCATATTTCTGCATTAGAGTTCTTGCGGAGAAAGAAAAAAAACTTTGGAGCCATAAATCTTGGAACTGGAAATGGCACAAGTATTCTTGAATTATTAAAGGTATTTCAAGAGGTAAATAAAGTTGAATTAAAATATTCTTTTGCTCCAAGAAGAGAAGGAGACGTAGCTAGACTTGTGGCATCCAACGAATTAGCTTTAAATAGACTTAATTGGTCACCCCGGAGAACATTAGAACAAATGTGTAAAGATGGTTGGAAATGGCAAAAAAATAATCCAAAAGGTTATATTTAAATTTTTTTATAATACATCTTGTGATTTAAGATATTAATACTCTTTTAGAGATTTAAATAAAGATTCTTTCCAATTTAAGGAATTAATTTCTAGTATTCTTTCCGTTTCTTTGATATCTAGAATCGAATATAAAGGTCTGACTGCTTTAGTTTTATATTCAGAAGACTTTATAGGAACAACTCTTGCTGTTTTTGATATTTTATTTAATTTTATTCCTATTTCTCCTATCTCTTTTGCTACTTCATACCAATTACTTTGGCCCTTATCAGACCAATGCATTATTTCAGGAAAATCGAACGAAATATCTTGTTTATTTTTGTTTATTATCGCCCAACAGATGTTCGCAAGAGATATTGTGCTCGTAGGACATCCTGTCTGATCATGGACTACCTTTATCAAATCATTCTCTTGATGCAGTTTTAACATCGTTTTTGCAAAATTTTTGCCAAAAGGTCCCATTAACCAACTGGTTCTTAAAATAATGATCTTATTTTTTTGAGATCTAATTTTTAAAACTTCGTTCTCTCCTAAAAGTTTTGTTGTGCCATAATAAGACAAAGGGTTGGTTTGGTCTGTAGGTTTGTAAGGGGCAAATGAATTACCATCAAAAACAAAATCAGTACTTATATGAAGTAGGTTTCCTCCGATCTCCTTGACGACTTCAGAAATATTTCTAGGTCCATCTCTATTAACTTTTAGTGCTAAGTCTCTGTTGATTTCAGCTTGCTCAACATTTGTATAAGCAGCAGAATTTATTATCCAGTTAGGTTTGATTTCCCCTACCTTTTCTTTTAAATCGTTTTTATTTAAGATATTTAGTTCAGATCTATTAAAAGTAAATAATTCAATTTCTTTTGGTCTTTGGATGATAATAGAACTACCAAGTTGCCCAGATGATCCTAATAATAAGACTTTCATAGAGTAATAATTTTTTTCTGAACTTTTTTAGCTTTTACTAGTTGAATTATCCACCCAGTCTTTGGCCATGATAGCCAGATTTTAGTTTAATTTTTTCACACCACCCTAAATTATTTAAATACCATTTAACTGTTCTTTCAAGAGCATCATTAAAATTTGACTTTGGAAGCCATCCAAAATCTTTTTTTATTTTTTCTGCATTAATGGCATATCTTAAATCATGCCCAGGCCTATCATTTACATAACTTATTAACTCGCTATAGGGTTTCTTCCAAGGTTTTATATTATCTAATAATTCACAAATTTTTAAGACAATTTTATTATTAGTAAGTTCTTGCGATCCACCAATACAGTAACAAGAACCTATCTTGGCATTGGAGGCGACCAGTAATAAAGCATTTATATGATCTTCTACAAATAACCAATCTCTGATATTTTCTCCTTTCCCATATATTGGGATCTCCTCTAAGTTAAGTGCCTTAAGTATTACTAAAGGTATTAATTTTTCAGGAAATTGCCAAGGTCCAAAGTTATTACTGCAATTTGTAATTAAAGTTGGGAGCCCGTATGTATGATGCCATGCATTTACTAAGTGATCACTTGAAGCTTTGGAGGCTGAATAAGGACTCCTAGGTGCATAAGGAGTATCTTCATGAAAGTAATCAGTTTTAGAATCTAATGTCCCGAAAACTTCGTCAGTACTTATATGGTGAAATCGAAAAAAATTTTTTCTGTGTTTTGGTAAACTATCCCAATGTGCAAGGATAGATTGTAATAAATTAAAAGTCCCAACTATATTGCTGAAAATAAAATCCTGAGGATTCTCTATAGAACGATCAACATGACTCTCTGCGGCTAAATGAAATACTAAATCAGGATTAGAGAGTGTAATTGCTTCTTTAGTTTTGATTTCATCTTTTAGATCTACATTTAAGAAAAAGTATCTTTCTTGAAAGTCTTTATTATTTTTAAGTAGTAAATTTATACTAGTAAAATCGCAAGAATAACCTGATTTGTCTAGGTTATATATCTGATATTCGGTTTTATTTAATAAAAATCTTATTAGGGCTCCTCCAATGAAACCTCCACCCCCAGTAATTAATATTCGTTTGAGCTCTTTTGGCAAATTTTTTTTCATAATATAAATTTTTTTTTTATTGTAGTGTTTATAGCTCAGCTAAAAAAATCATTTTTTGGCATGTTTTTAATTGTAGTTGCGTTTCTGTCTTTAGCGGAAATAAGAACATCATTTTTTTCTATTGGCCAATCTATTGCCAAAGTTTCATCGTTCCATCTAATAGATCTCTCATCTTTTTTAGACCATAGAGAGGTTGTTTTATAAATAATTTCGGAATTTTCATTTAATGAGATAAAACCATGTGCAAATCCAGAAGGTATCCAGAGTTGATGATGAGATTCATCATCTAAATTGATCCCTGCCCAGTGCAAGAAAGTAGGAGAACTTTTCCTTATATCTACTATTACATCAAATATTTTGCCTGCAATACATCTAACAAGTTTGGCTTGATCATTTGGAGATAATTGAAAATGTAAGCCTCTGATAACATTTTTTTTTGAATTAGAGTGATTATCCTGAACAAATTTAACTGGAGCATTGAACAAATTATTAAAAGTATTTTCGTTCCAACTTTCCATAAAGTAACCTCTCTGATCATAGAATTTCTCAGGAATTAAAAGAAGAGGTCCATCAAAAATAATATTTTTATTTGTTTTAATTTTTTTATATTTCACTTTGCATAATCTCCAACATATTAAGAATTTATTTTTTGCTCTTCAATTAGATTTATAAAGTATTGACCATATGAACTTTTTAAAAGATCTTTAGCTGATTTCTTAAATTTAGCGTCGTTAATCCACTTTTTTCTCCAAGCTATTTCATAAGGGCATCCAATTTTTAGACCTTGTCTTTTTTCAAGTATTCTTATATAGCTTCCCGCTTGATGAAGGGAATCAAAAGTCCCAGTATCTAGCCATGCCATGCCTCTTCCAAAAATCTCTACTGTTAGATCTTTTTCTGCCAAATACATCTGATTTAGTGTGGTTATTTCTAGCTCTCCGCGACTAGAGGGTTTGATCTTTTTTGCTTTATTCACGACGGAGTCATCGTAAAAATATAATCCAGTAACTGCATATCTGCTTTTAGGATTAAGAGGTTTCTCAGATATATTAAGGACTTTTTTATTCTCGTCAAATTCAACAACCCCATACCTTCTTGGATCAGTAACAGGAAAAGCAAAAATTGTGTTTTGATCTTGTTTATGATTTACTGATATTAATTTTTTTTCTAAATCAGAACCATTAAATAAATTATCGCCAAGTATCAATGCTACTGGAGATTTATTAATAAATTTTTCTCCAATTAAAAATGCCTGAGCAAGTCCATCTGGTGATTCCTGAATTTCATAATCTATTTCTATGCCAAAATCTTCACCATGTCCCAATAAATTCTTAAAAGAGTTTAAATGTTCTTTTGAAGTGATAATAAGAAATTCTCTTATACCCGCAAGCATTAGGGTACTTAGAGGGTAATATATCATTGGCTTATTATATACTGGCATTAATTGTTTACTTATAGCTTTTGTAATAGGCGATAATCTTGATCCACTCCCACCAGCTAAAATTATTCCTTTCCTTTTAAAATTCTCAAGCATTGCCATAGATTTTTAGTAATTAACTATTAATAAAAACTCAATACTACTATTAATAATAAATTTATATCTACCATTTTAAATAACTAAAATTCATAAAGATTACATAACAAAATATTGATTGTCTTCATTTTGATTACCTAATCCTATTCTCCAAAACTCAAAACCTATCGATTTAATATAATTTGAATCAAGGATTCCTCTTGTATCAAATATCCAAGATGGCGATCTCATCAAATGAAAAATATTTTTATAGTCTAATTTTTTAAATTCTGACCATCCAGTAAGAATAATTATTGCGTCTGCATCTTTTATCGTTTCTTCTATATCATTTGAATAATGCCAATAACCATCTTTATCTTTTTTTATATTTATTCTATTTTTATCAATGCCTAGTTCCTTTTCTATTTGCAGTTCTCTAACTTTAGGATCATATATATATATATTACTTCCTTCTTCAATTAAATCATTGCAAATGGAAATAGCAGGAGATTCTCTCGTATCATTTGTATTTGATTTGAAAGCAAAACCAAATATGGCTATTTTTTTTCCAGAGACTGTTCTAAATAATTTATCAACAACTATATGTGAAATTCTTTTTTGTTGCCAAATATTTATGTCAACCACTTTTTGCCAATAGTTAGATACCTCAGTTAAACCATAATGATTGCATATATAAACTAAATTAAGGATGTCTTTTTTAAAACAACTTCCACCAAATCCTGGCCCTGAATCTAAAAAATATTGGCCTATTCTTTTATCAGAGCCAATCGCTAAAGAAACATTTTTGATATCAGCTCCAGTCTTTTCGCATAGAGCAGCCATAGAATTAATTGAACTTATCCTTTGAGCTAAAAAAGCATTCGCTATTAATTTTGAAAGTTCAGAACTCCATAGATCTGTAGTTAGTATTTTGTCAAAATTTACCCAATTAAGGTAAATATTAATAAGTTCTTGAATAGCTTCTTGATCTTCTCCTCCTATTAGAACTCTATCTGGATTTTCTAAATCATTTATAGCACTACCTTCTGACATGAATTCCGGATTTGAGAGAACAGAAAATCTTTTGGGAATCGAATCATTAGTAGAATTATCGCTTTGACTTTCTAAGATTCTTTTAATAGTTAAAGCTGTCTTAACTGGTAAGGTACTTTTTTCAACAATAATAGTTGAGCCCATTGCATATTTTGAAATCTCTCTCGCTGAAGACTCAACCCACTTAAGATCACTCGCTTTGCCAGCACCAATTCCTTTAGTTTTCGTAGGAGTGTTAACAGAAATAAAAATCATATCTGCTTTCGCTATTTGCTCTTTTATATCAGTTGAGAAATGAAGGTTTTGGTTTCTACAATCTTTAATAATACTCTCAAGTCCAGGTTCAAAAATAGGCAATGCACTTAAATCTTCTGAATTCCAATCATCTATTCTTTTTTTGTTTACATCTACTACATTTATTTGCAAATGAGGGCATTTCTTTGCAATAACTGCCATAGTTGGACCACCCACATATCCAGCTCCAATACAGCAAATATTTTTAATATTTTTTTTCATTTTATCTTTTGTTAATTGCGAAAGTTAAAATTTTATTAGATTTATGATGGCTAATTTAATATTTTAATTATAAATCTAAAACTCATCATAAACTTCTCTTAAAGTATTTCTAATACCAGTTAATAAATCTATTTTAGGTTCCCAACCCAGAGATGAAATTCTAGAGGTATCTAGCAATTTTTTGGGAGTTCCATCTGGCTTACTTTGGTTCCAAATGATTTCTCCTTCAAAACCAACTTCCTTTGAAATCATAAGTGCTAATTCTTTGATTGAAATATCTTTACCGGTACCAACGTTAAGAAATGTAAGTGGTTCTCCACAATTATCCCTAGGAGCAGAGTCTAGAGAGGGATCCCATTTTTCTAAAGCATGCAGACAAGCATAACCAAGATCTTCTGCATGAAGAAATTCCCTGAATGGTTTTCCTGTGCCCCAACATTCAACTGATTTACATTTATTTTTCTTTGCAAAAATAAATTTCCTAATAAGAGAAGCAAATACGTGACTATTCTCGGGATGATAGTTGTCGCCAGGTCCGTATATATTCGTTGGCATTAAGCATATCGCATCAAAGTTGTATTGCTTTCTAAGAGATTCGCATAATTTGATTCCACATATCTTAGCAATCGCATACCACTCATTTGTCTTTTCAAGAGATTTTGTCAGAAGCTCTTCTTCTTTAATGGGTTGATCTGCGAATTTAGGGTATATACAACTGCTTCCTAAAAATAACAGTCTCCTTACCTTATATTTAAAAGACGTTTCAATCAGGTTCTGTTGTATCTTGATGTTTTCAGATAGAAATTCAAAGGGATAATTTTTATTTGCCAGAATCCCACCAACTTTTGCTGCTGCAATAATGACAACCTCTGGCTGATTTCGACTAAAAAAGTCTTCAACGCTATGAATATCTAGCAAATCAAGTTCTTTTCTAGTTTTTGTAAGTAATGAACCACCAGACGATTTTTGACCATATTCACTTTTTGTCAAAATTCTTTTTATGGCACTTCCAACCATGCCATTATGACCAGCGAGAAATATTTTATCTTGTTTATTAATTAAATTATTCATAAACTCTATATTTATAATCCTTTTTTTAAGATCATAGACTCTTTAGCTGCCTCTTTCAGATCAAATTTAATCATATCTGATACCAACTCTTCCAAGGTAGTGTTAGCTTGCCAACCAAGTTTTTCCTTTGCTTTTTTTGCGTCGCCCAGAAGGGAATCAACTTCAGCAGGTCTAAAATATTTTGGATCTACTTTTATTACAATATCTCCATTGTCGCTTCTTTTCCCAAATTCATTAATGCCTTCCCCTTCCCATATTATCCCTCCCCATCCTAATTCTATTGCTGCAATTTCTATAAATCTTCTCACACTTTCTTGTCTTCCTGTAGCTATTACAAAATCTTCTGCATTATTTTGTTGAAGCATTCTCCATTGCATTTCTACATAATCTTTAGCATGCCCCCAGTCACGTTTAGCATTTAAATTACCCATATAAAGACATTTCTCAATTCCTTGATCAATATTTGCCAAACCTCTAGTTATTTTTCTTGTTACGAAGGTTTCGCCCCTTCTTGGACTTTCATGATTAAAAAGAATTCCATTGCATGCAAATAACCCATAGGCTTCTCGATAGTTAACAACTATCCAATATGCATAAAGCTTTGCTACACCATATGGACTTCTCGGATAAAAAGGGGTTGTCTCTTTTTGTGGAACTTCTTGAGTAAAACCATACAATTCTGAGGTACTAGCCTGATAAATTTTTGTCTTATCCTTCAATCCAAGCAACCTAACTGCTTCTAATATTCTCAATGTTCCAAGCGCATCGCTGTTTGCGGTATATTCAGGAGACTCAAAACTTACTGCAACATGACTTTGAGCGCCTAAATTATAAATTTCGTCTGGTTGAATTTCTTGAATTATTTTTATTAAATTTGTACTATCTGTTAAATCTCCATAATGAAGTTTTAACATTGCATTCTCAATATGAGGGTCTTGATAAAGATGATCTATTCTTGCAGTATTAAATGAACTTGATCTACGTTTAATTCCATGAACAATATAGTTTTTCTGTAGCAAAAGCTCAGCAAGGTAACTCCCATCTTGCCCAGTTATGCCTGTTATTAAAGCTACCTTTTTTTTCATTTGTAAAAGATATATAAATCTAAAATATGATTTACTCTATCTTTCAAAAAGTGTAAAAAGATAATTTTTTAAATAAATTTATTAATTTAAAATCTTAAATTTATTTTCTTATTACAAAAATTAATCTTACGATTAATTAAGAGATTTTATACCTTTGGAAGTTATTGGGTTAAGTATCTTGAATTATTATCATCAGCGCCCATATTTATCTTCAAATCTAACTATATCGTCTTCACCTACATATGAACCACTTTGAACCTCGATTAAAGTAAGAGGGATCTTGCCAGGATTAGAAAGTCTATGCTTTGAGCCAAGGGGTATATAAGTACTTTCATTTTCTTTTAAGACATTTTTTTCCCCGTTTATCTCTACTAGTGCTGTTCCATTCACAACAATCCAATGTTCTGAACGATGATGATGTAATTGTAAAGATAAAGAGCCTCCGACTTTGACTTCAATTTTTTTTACTTGAAAAGTTAAACCTTTGGAAATAGTCAAATAACTACCCCAAGGCCTAAAAACTTTCTTATGGATTCTTCCTTCACTTCGTCCAATTTTTTCTAATTCATTAATTATGTTTTTCACTTCCTGACCAAAGTCGGGATTCGCAATTAATATTGCGTCATTAGTTTCTACAACAATTAAATTTTCTATCCCAAGACCTACGATCAGTCTGCTTTCGCTTCTCAGATAACAATTTTTGGAGAACTTGGAGATAGCATTACCGACTAAAACATTCCCATCTGAATTTTTTTCTTCTAAATCCTTTAATGATTTCCAGCTTCCAATATCATTCCACCCTACATCCAGTGGTAAAACTATTCCATTTTCAGTCTTCTCCATAACAGCATGATCTATTGAAATATCTTGACAAGTATTAAAAGAATTATTCTCTAACCTCATAAAACTTAGATCTGGGTATGAATTTTTTAACGCTAATTTGCAGTTATCCAGTAATTCTTTATTATATTTTTCAAGTTCTTTTATTATAGAGCTTGCTTTGAAACAAAACATGCCACTATTCCAAAAGAATCTTTCATCTTTTAAAAATTCTTTAGCTTTCTTTTCATCAGGTTTTTCAATAAATCTTTTAATTTTAGATCCGCTAGCCTTAGTAGGGTTAATTTTTTCGCTTGATTCTATATAACCGAAACCAGTTTCAGGGGCTGTTGGAACAATTCCAAAAGTAACCAAGTACCCTTTATCTGAATAATGTAGACCATTTTCTATGATTTTTAAAAACTTCTCTGAATTTTTAATCTCATGATCGGCTGCTAATACAAGTAGATGGGGGTCTTCATTATTCTCCAATGCGAATAGCGCCGCAATTGCTATCGCTGGAGCTGTATTCCTTTGGCAAGGTTCTAAAATAATTGATTTCGCCTGTACTTCGATATGATCTAGTTGATCTTTTACGATAAATCTATGTTCATCATTACATATTAATAAAGGATTATCCAAACAATTAAGACTCGAAATCCTTTTTATGGTTTTTTGCATCAAAGAAATTTCACTTTTTGAAATAAGAGGTAAGAATTGCTTTGGAAAACTTTCTCTTGAAAGAGGCCATAATCTTGAACCTTTGCCACCACACAAAATTACCGGTAAGATTTGTTTTTTATAATCCATACTTATAATTTATCATCATTAATTTTAAATCAAACTATTAATAACAAGTTAAAGACATCAAAAAAATTTAAAAGATTTTGTTTGGTATAAAGATATTCTTAAAGAAAATTTGAATAAATACTTTAAAAAAAAATTTCATTAATATTTTTATCACTTTTTATTTACAAAGTTTTTTAAGTTTAAAAAGGAGTTGAGTTTAGATCTTTCAATTTTTGTATAAATTACATCTCTACAAGCATCGAGAAATGTCTTGTTTTTTGTAAACATATAACACCATAGCCTTTCCATATAATGCCCTTCAATAGGATTTGGATGCTTGCTCAATATATCCAATAAATTTTCATAGAAAATTAAATCGTATTTTCTTATAGACTCTTTTTTGATAGCAAAGCATCCTCCATAGGAAGTTGATACAAACCATGGGATTTCTGGGAATAAATTTTTTGAGAATTTTCTGAAACCAATTTCAGATTTTGATATTTCATTTTTTATCCAAGCTTTTTTATATTTTGGATTATTTTTTATTCCAACATGCCACTCCCAATGTAGAGGTCCTAACATTCCATATCTGCTAGCCTTAAAACCATACTTCTCAATATTTTGTAGATATTTGTCTGGGTTTTTGTAAACCATACAATCTAAATCATCAATTTTTCCTTGCAAAAAAATTGTTATGTCAGCCAATTTATTGTAATTTTCTACTATGTGATAAATCCAAGTATGAGATTCCCTTCCAACATTCGAGAGGTTAATTATATTTTTGAATTTTTTGTTAGATAATTTTTTACCTTTATTATAAATTATAATTTCGAATTCATTAAATTCCTCTAACCAGCTAATATCTTCATTATATCTAGCAATTATAAGATTTTTTTTCATTAATCAATTTAATTTGAATTATTATAGTCAATTATGAATCAGCACAAAAAAAAAATTCTTATTGTAGGAGCTGGCTTGGCTGGTTCAACGATTGCTAGAACATTGGCAGAAGAGGGCTTACTAGTAGAGATTTTTGAAAAGAGAGATCACATAGCTGGTAATACTTTTGATTACGTGAATTCTAAAAAAGAAAGAATACATAAATATGGTCCACACCTTTTGCATTGTGATAAAAACTCGAAAGGGCTTGCTTTCTTAAGTAGATTTACAGAATGGGTTAAATATGAGCATAAAGTACGAGCATTACTTTCTAATGGGAAAACTACTCCTTTGCCAATAAATAAGATAACTCTGCAAGATGTTTTTAAAAAAGATTTTAATGATGAGGAGGAAGTAAAAAAGTTTCTTGATTTAATACGTAATAAAAATATAATTCCTAGAAATACTGACGATTTTTTTGAAGCTAATGTAGGAAATAAACTAGCAAACATTTTTTATAGACCATATACAAAGAAAATGTGGGGTTTAGATCCTAAAAAATTAGAAATAAGTATTGGAGCAAGGCTCCCAATAAGAACAAACGAAGATGATAGATACTTTAATGATAATTTCCAGGCATTACCTAAATATGGTTATACAAAGATGGTAGAAAAGATGCTAGATCATAAAAAAATTTCAGTCAATTTGAATAAACCATATCAAAAAGGTATGGAAGTAAATTACGAACATGCATTTTTATGTCTTCCAATTGATGAATTTTTTGAATATAAATTTGGAGTATTGCCATATAGATCAATTATTTTTGAGGACAAATATGAATCATCTGAAGATTTATCTGCTCCAGTAATAAACTTTACCGATGATTCTTTTTTTACAAGAAAAACGCAATGGAATCTATTTCCAAACTCATATGGAACTCATGAGACAAAAAAAACAATTACTTATGAAAGGCCTTGCTCAATAGATGAAAATCCTGGGGAATATTATTATCCTGTTAAAACGAAAGATTCTGCAAATATTTATGAAAATTATAGAAAATTTTCGAAAGCAAAAAAGAATATAACTTTTTGTGGGAGAACAGGTTTATTTAAATATATTGATATGATTCCTGCGGTAAATATTCATCAGAAAATAGCTATGAATTATTTAAAAAATTTAAAAAAATGATGGTGAATAAGAGGAAAAATTTACTTATGATTTCCCTCAGCTCAACTTTAGGTGGAGGAACAAAACATATGTTTATGTTAGGGAAAAACTTAGATAGTAACTTTAAGATTTTTTATGCAATCCCTAAAAATTATAATTTTAATGAATATTTGAATTCATCTAATCATTTAGAAATTTCTGAAAGGAAGATTTGCATAAAAGATATAATTAAACTAAAAAGGTTTGCAAAATTAAACTCTATTGATATTATTCATGCTCACGGCAAAGGCGCGGGAGCTTTAGCAAGGATTATAAAAATCATAATAAATAAACCCTTGATATATACTTTTCATGGAATTCATTTAAAATGTCATTCTTGGTATAAAAGATTTATTTACATATTTTATGAGTATTTATTCGGTTGGATTGATACAAAAAAAATACTAGTTTCAGAAAGTGAAAAAAACTATGCGGTAAAATCTAAAATTTTTTTAGGCAAGAAGTCAATAATAATCAATAATGGAGTTTCAAATATGGCTTTAAAGGGATCATCCGAAAGCTTGTCATTAAATAATCATGTTTACAAATTTTCTAAAACTAATGTCATTTCGATATGTAGACTAGTTAGTCAAAAAAATATTAAAGATATACTAAATATAGCTTTGTATTGTCCTAATTTAGACTTCCACATTTTAGGTGATGGTCCTTTAAGAGAAAAGATAGAAAACAGAATTAAAGATGATAAAATTCAAAATATTTACTTGTTAGGTAAAAAGAAAAATGTATTTAAATATTTATATACTGCAGATATTTTTTTATCAACTTCTTTTTACGAGGGTTTGCCTATAAGTGTTTTAGAAGCAATGTCTATTGGACTTCCTATTGTAGCAACTAATGTAATAGGTAATTGCGACACAATTGAAAATGGAATTTCAGGTTTTTTATATGAATTAGATGATATTAAAATGGCCGTTAATTATTTAAATCAACTTGATAAAAATAAAAAACTAAGAAAGAAATTTGGTGATTTAGCTTTTCAGAGACAAAGAAATCTCTTCTCAAAAGAATTAATGTTATCAAGGTACAAAAATCTTTATAAGAATGTATTAAATAATTTTTAAATTAAGTTTTGATATTTTTCTTTTAAAAATTTATTTATAGTTTTTGGTAATATTTATCATCTCTTCGAAACTCTTAGATTTACTTTGTAATTGTTTAAATTTTCCATGAGCTTTTATTTCTCCATTCTCAAACTCGTAAATGCAGTCGCATTCTTTAATAGTAGATAATCTATGAGCAATAAAAATTATTGTAAAGTCCTTCTTTATTTTGAATAGAGCGTTCATTAAATTGGCTTCAGTTTTATTATCTAAAGCTGAGGTGGCTTCATCCAAAATAAGCAATTTAGTATCTCTATAAAAAGCTCTAGCGATAGCAATTCTTTGTCGCTGGCCTCCAGAAAGCCTTATTCCATTATCACCGATTTTTGTTCTTAATCCATCAGGTAGTGTTTTTACTAATTCACCAAGCTGTGCTGCTTCCAAAGATTGCCAGACTTTATATTCATCAATTTCATCTTCTTCAAGGCCATAAGCAATATTTGAAGTAAAATCAGAATTTAGTAAATTTATAAACTGTGGTACATATGAACATAATGACTGCCAGCTTTCTGCCTGATCATAATTTAGTGGTTCATTATCTAAAAGTATTTTGCCAGAATCTGGCCTTAGTAAACACAGAATTTGATTAGCAGTTGTGCTTTTACCACTTCCTGTTTTTCCAACGAAAGCTATCCTTGAGCCTATCGGAATTTTTATATTGATATTTTTTAAAGCAAATTTATTACTTAGAGGATACTTATAATTTATTCCAATAAGTTCGATACTTTTTTGTGGGATTTTAAATTTATTTTTTTTTCTAATTTTTGAATGAAATCTTGTTTGAGTTAATTCTAAAATTTCTAGAGATTCTTCTAAATCTGGAATCCCACCTCTTAAGTCTGTGATTCCTCTGAAAAGATCTTGTAAAGGAGGTGTGAGTTTTAAAGATGCAACTGCTATTGTCGCAAGAAAAGGTACTATCTCCACAAAGTTTTTTGGATTATTGCTTGTTATGAACGGAAACAATCCAATTGAAAATATCAATGTAATTCCAAAAGGCTCTATTAGAGATCTTGGTAATTCTGGAAATGTTTCAGCTTTCCAGAGATAAGGAAAAGCTTTTTTCCCGGCTTTAGAGTAACGGTTTCTAAAATAATCTTCTGATCCAGTTAGGTGAACGTCAATAATTGTTCTTATTGATTCAGTCATTATTTTATTAATTTCTCTCTCAAGAGTGATTCTTTGTCTTGTAGCTTTTTTAATAAAGGGAGTAACAGTAAGGGATAAAAAAGTATAGCCTAGGACCAAAAATATAATAAGATAAAAAGCTGATATTTTTGCGAAACTTAGAATTGCTATAAAAATAAATAGAACAATAAAGAATCCACTAAATATTTGTAATACTGGTCTCACAAACTTTTCAGAAACTCTTTGAATGTTCAATACTACCTTTGCACTTATTTCTTGACTTTTTTCGGTTAAAAAGAAATCATATTTTTGATTGAAAATATTTTTTTGCGCTATTTCTGATAAATCAATAAATATTGAAGCTCTAAGTCTTTCTTGAAATCCTCTTAAAGTTAATTTTAAAAAAGAGGCGATCCAATTAAAAACTACATATATTGAGACTAATAAAAGCAATTTAACAAATGGATCATCTGGAAATATTTCAGAAAATGGAATTGATGGTCTATTTTCTTTCCCGACTAGTATTACAAATAATCTTGAGACAAGACCAACAACTAGAACATCTGAAAGGCCTGTAATAATTGCTAAAGGAATAATTTGATATAAAGATTTTCTTCTTTCTTTTGAAAGAACTTTTAGCAATCTCGCTACAAGTTTTAAGGTTGTTCCATACATAAACATATAAAAGCATATTAAATAGAATTTTTATTTTTTTGTATCCACTTAAAAATCTGATTTATTTTTAATTTAATAAGCCCCCCTGTCGTTAGGAAATAATATGACACCAAATGTCCTAATAATTATTCTAAGATCTAAAAGAAAATTTATATTCTTTACATAAATGGAATCTAATGTAACTCTTCTTTTATAACTAAGGTTATTTCTGCCACTTACCTGCCAAAGACCAGTTAATCCCGGCTTAATAGAGAGAACTGATGAGATTGATGAACCATATTTTTTTATTTCTTCTTTGACAATCGGCCTAGGACCAACCAAACTCATTTCCATTTTAAGAATATTGAGAAATTGTGGAATTTCGTCCAAACTGGTTTTCCTTAAAAATTTTCCTATTTTAGTTATTCGGGGATCATTTTTTAGTTTATGAGTGGCTTCAAACTCTAATTTTAACTTTTCATTATGTTTAATCAAATTTTCGAGAATATCTTTAGCTTCAGGATGCATTGTTCTGAATTTTATACATTTAAAAGTTTTATTATTTTTACCAATCCTATCTTGTAAAAAAAATATCGGCCCCCTCGAACTAAATTTTATTAGTAATGCAATTATTAAGAAAAAAGGCAAGCCCAATATTAATGCGAATAAAGCAATTGAAAAATCAAAAAATGATTTTATTAATTCGTATTTTTTTGTTTTGAAAAATTGTCTATTGGTTTTATTCATTAATTTAAAAATTACATAACTGAAGTTTTTTTATATTTTTCCCAAGCTTTATTTATTGAGAAATTAAATTTAGTTATAAAATTATCTGAATTAAAAATTTTGGCATAATTGTTTAATTCTTCAGAATTAAATTCCCTCCACAATTTATTTTCTTCAAACCAATTTACAGTATCAATAATATCTTGAGAGGTTTGTTTTTTAAAAAGTATTCCATTTGAAATTTTATTTTTATCTCTTTTTGAATAACAGTTAACTGTATCCAATATTCCTCCCTCCCCAAAAGCTATTATGGGTGCACCTGAAGCCATAGCTTCTATTGGTGCAATTCCAAAATCTTCGAGGCCAGCATAAATAAATGCTTTGCATTTACTCATATAATCCTCAACAGCAAAGTTGTTTATTCTTCCAAGAAATTTAATATTTGATTTGGCTATCTTCTTTAACTTTTTTAATTCTGGTCCATCCCCAACAATTATTAAAGGAAGTTCTAATTTGTTAAAAGAGTCTATTAATAAATCAACTCTTTTGTTGGGGACAAGTCGATTTACACTTAGATAAAAATCATCCCTTTCATAATTAAATTTAAATCTTTCTACTTCCACAGGAGGATGAATCACTTCTGATTCAAGTCCCCAGTATTTTTTGATTCTTTGAGCAGTAAAATTCGAATTAGATATTAAATGATCTATCCTTTGAGAACTTGAAAAATCCCATTGCCTTAATTTGTAAAGCACATATCTAATAAGTATTTCAAGTCCAAATTTAGATAATGTTGATTGCTGTAAATAAATTCCCATCTGATCCCACGCATACCTCATTGGTGTATGCACATAGCTAATGTGTAGTTGATCTGGAGTTGTTAAAACCCCCTTGGCGAATGCATGACTTGAACTCAATATCAAATCATATTTCCTTAGATCAATTTGCTCTATAGCGAAAGGGAGAATTGGTAGATAATTTTGTACATTAGATTTGCCAAATGGCAATTTTTGTATGAAACTTGTTTTTAATGTTTTACTGAAATATTTATTTTCGATTTTTCCTAAATCTGATGTGAGAGAAAATATATCGGGGGAAGAGTAATTTTCGAGAAAAAATTTATTTATAAGAAAAGTAACTTTTTCAGATCCACCAAAAGATTTTCTTAAAAACCAATCATGAATTATTGCTATATTGGAATCTTTAATATCCATCTTAAATTTATATGTTATTTCAAAAATCTAATATTGATTATCCTAACCTATATCGTTTAAGTATTAGCAAAAATTTTATATGCATTTATGAATTTCATTTCTAATAAATAATTTAATCCTTCAATTAAATTAAGGATTTCAGAACTTTCTTGAGATTTTTCTAATTGTTTAGCCTTTTCAATCGATAATCTCGCATTCTTTTTATCTAATAAATAAACATTTATAATTGATTTAGCCAAATATGCGTTTCCATTATTTAAGTCAGCTTTTAATATCAAATTTATAGTTTTTTCCGAGTCTAAAATCTTCCTCTGCAAAATCTGACTTATAAGAACACTATATAGATTTTTAAAATCATTATCTTCTTTATATCTTTGTAAATAAATTTTCTCTGCATTTTTGAGATATGTTAGTTTTGGATCACTCTGATTTATGATCCCTACTAAATTAAAAAGATTTTTATATTCACCTTTCCTTAAATAACTACCTAATAGCTCTACTTTTGATATCCTATTAACCATTTGGATATAATCACTATCAAATAATTGTTGGTTAACTATTAATTCATCATTTTTAATTTTTAAATTTCTTAATTCCCCTTCTTCCGTTAATAAATTGGCTTTTAAAAAATAACTTTCTTTAATTTTTCTTGGGAAATCAACTGAAATATTTTGCGATAACCTGTAACAACTATTTTCATCAAAATCTTTGTGGAAAAAATCATTTCCTAAGGATAAGTTAGTAAATTTTTTGAAATCTTTATCTATAAAATCTATTAATAAATTTCCAGATTTTATATCTTCCCCCTTTTCAAAAAGTTCAATATTTATTCCATTATTTATTTGTTTTATTTGTAGTGTTGGAGAATAATTGTCGCATTCCTTTTTTGATAAAGATGAATTTAATGTTCTTCTTCTAAGTAGTTTTAATTTACTTTGATCTTTTAAAATCCATTCTCTATGAGTTACGAAAGAATCTGAATTTAAAAGATATTTATCAAGTAAGTTTTTTGATTCATTAGACATTTCACCTTGATCACCAGTCTTAAGCAAAAACCAATCGAAGTACTTTAGATCATCTTTATAAGAATTAAGATTACTAATTATTTGCCTAACAGCTACGTACTCACCTTGTCTAGAGGCTTCCGCTTCAAGGTTAAAAGTATTTATTTCTTTTGTATCAGGTAATATTGCTAAAACTGAGGTAAAATTTGGATTTTTATCTTTTATTTCATTTATTATTTGTTTATGTGGCCATATACTTGAAGAAATATAATTAGGATTAATGTTGTTTAAGTTATTGTCAAGAAATAAAGAAAATGAAATTACTATTATTAATATGATTTTCTTATTTTTAGCTGTAAAAAATTTGTTATATGAGGTATTAATTAAATTGGATAAATAAATACAAAAAATAGGATAGACAGGGAGTATAAATCTTATGTCTTTTGTAGACATTAAACTTAAAATTAAATAACAATTAAATATATAAATTGAAAACCAAATATTAATTTTATCCAAATTACTCTTTTTATTTTTAAATATATTTTTTTTATAAAAATTATCAAATAAAAATATTACTGAAAAAACTGAAAAATTTATTTTTCCGAATACTAAGGGTAATTGAGTAAAGTAATATAGCCAGTTCTCTATAGTCCCTTTTTCAAATCCCTCTTGATAATTAATTCCCCAACTCCAAGCATTTAATATTGAGGAAATTATTGTTATCCAATGTCTAGAAAACCAAGGATATACGATAAAAATAAAAGAAAAAAGAAAAAGAATTAGTTGTATTAATTTTACGTTAAAATCCTCTTTATTTTTGAAAATTTTCAAGAAAATAATTGTTATGGGTAAAATAAATAATGTAATTCCTGTTGGTTTAGCTAAGAAAACTAAACCTAATGAAATTCCAGATAAAATTCCAAATAATTTTCTATTACTTTTACTTATAAACCACTTAAATAGGAATAATAAATTTAGTAAACAAAAGGATGTAAGAGATAAGTCAATTAAATAATCCGATCTTTGTTGAATTATTAATGAACTAAATGAAAAAATTACTGCAGACCATATACCCACTAATTCATTCTTGTAGAATCTACCTAAATAAAAGATAGATACTATACATATTGAATTAAAAATGTTATTAGATAAATATGCGAAGTGATAGTTATTACTAAATAGTTTGAGAAATAATGCTGAAAATAAATATGTAATTGGACCTCTATAGCTGTCAGTAACATTTAATATTTCATTAATCTTGTCAAGAAAACTTAGATTTTTAGTATCTAAAATATTATACATTTTGAAGACGTTACTAAGATGATATCCTTGATCCCAAGCAGGTGGATTATTTATAGATAAGATTAAAAAATTGTCTATTAAAAAACTTATTAAAACTATAATGAAGAGTTTTATATAGTTATTTTTAAATGCACTAATTAACATTTTAATTGCGAAACTAAATTTTTATTTTGGCTTTCTACAATTATATTTTTAAGGCTTGATAATAAACTCCAAATTACTATACTTATTTTTCCATCGAAATATTGAATATCAAATAATTGAGAAATTATAAAGTAAAACAAAGCTGCCCATATTGCCTTGTCAAATATTGAAAGATCTAATTTATTATTCTTGAAAATTTTTTTTGCGGAATCAATTAAAATAAAAAATATTGATGTAAAAAATATAATTGCTGCTGGTAATCCATAGCTTATAGATAACTCAAGAAAAAGATTATGAGAGTGGCCTTTCCAGAAATTCTTTTCTAATAAAAAGATGGAAGTAAATGATTCTGCTCCTGTACCAAAAAATGGAGCTTTTTTGATAATGTTAAGTGCACTTGAAAAAATTTCAAATCTTGTTGCGTCTAAACCTTTATAACCTTCTTCTGCAAATTCTAATAATATCCTATCGGGTATTAAACTCCTTATATTAATTTGAAGATCTCTTAAGAAAATTGGTGATAAAAGAAAAAATAATATTGCAATTATTGGTAGGATTATAAATATGGATTTTTTACCTAGAATTAAGGGAGCTGAGACTAATAATCCTAACCACGCATTTCTAGAAAAAGTTAAAAATGCTGATAAGCCAACTGAGATAAGGAAGCCTAATGCAACAGTGTGTCTAAAAATATTTTTTCTTTTCTCTAAAAATAATGCCAAGCAAAATGGCCAGACTAAATTCAACCATGAACCAGCATAATTTTGGTGATTAAATAAACCAGTTAAACCTCCGGGGGGAGCAATAGGTCTTTGGTACCAAACAATTAGTCCATTAAGGGTTTCGAATGGACCTGTCCAATTAAAAAAATATTGCCCTAAACCAGTGATTAATACCGGTAAACTCCCAGATATTAATGTCAAACCAAATGTTTTTCTTTTAGATTTGGAATTAAGATAAGGTTGAAACGCCCAAAAAAGCCATATAAAAGGAATCCAATTACCCGTTCCAATTATTGATGAAGAAGGATCCCAAATAGATTGGTATCTGTTAATTAAAATGAAGTTTTGTAGAAATGTGCTTAAAAGAATAAATCCTCCAAAGATAAGAAAAGGATAATTCCAAGGGTCTTTGAAAAAAGATTTTTTATTCAAAAAACTTCCAATTATGGAAGCTGGTAATAATAATAGTATTCCTACAAATAGTGTTGAAGGTAAAAAGAATATTCCCGAAAAGAAGAGTATAAATCCATAATCTTCTATAGTTCTTTTTTTTAGAAGCTTATTTTTGGATATTACATTCATTAAGGAATTTAACAAATATACGCTTCCTGCAGGATTCGAACCTGCGGCCCACTGCTTAGAAGGCAGTTGCTCTATCCAGCTGAGCTAAGGAAGCATCTTATTATTATATCCGACACTA
>MDSZ01072729.1_pt1 | contig 31864 bp, 16 predicted proteins | sample 811201 | NCBI WGS metagenome assembly MDSZ01 (sample SAMN05326647, study PRJNA326480) | marine metagenome | isolation source: seawater | place: Indian Ocean: North | collected 2010 | reverse complement strand
GTTCGATGCGCATAGAGCAGTTCAAACGATTCAGGGTGCTGATGAAACTTGGTGGACTTCTCCTGCTGCATTGATGCCCGGTGAAAATGATGGAGACCATAGGTTAGCCAATGCGAATTGGATGTTACCGGGAGAGAGAAGTGTTCACCGTATACAATTACATAATCCAACTACAGATACTCAAGTGCTAGATTTCAGTAGCGAGACTTTGCAAGCAACTTCGTATGATAATTTCACATGGCTTTCGAATAGTAGTTTAGGTTGGGATGGATACCAGTCTTCGCGTCCGGATTACGTCATACCTCTGCTGATTGATGGGGATGCAAGTAATACAAGAATTTCACCTACTGATACATTGATCAGGGCTAGGGCGACAGTACATCCGTTGGGTTTCGACGGTAACCAGAACAGGCAATCGGAAAATTCGGTCTATCTCTACGCCTATAGGTGGAATGACAGCAATGGCGACGGCAAATACTGGGATGATGCTGACAATGATTTGTTTGTTGGAGATGGAGAGTGGCAGTCGTCTGAAGTCTCCTTGATGACGTCTTTTGCCTATACTGGTCCTCAATCTGAAGTCAAGGTTTCAGACCCTTGGGAAGAGGATTGCGATGGGATTTTGTTGGCAGTTACTCGTAGAGAAGTACGTACAGGGTATATTGATCCATTACCAGTTAGCATTGATGTAACTGGCTTTTCACCTGTTTCGGATAGTTGGTTGACTACTCAGCCGTCGCGCACTATTCCAGCCGGTGCAGTCAGAAACCTGACTGTGGTTGTAGATGTACCAATCGATGCAGTTCCAGGATTGCGTCAATCTGGAATCAGGATTGCCGATGAGCATGGTAGGGACTGGCTTTTGCCAGTTATCACCACAGTTGCAGGTTCTGGACCAACATCGTGGACTCCGCCAAAGGTCGATGATAACTTATCGAATCAGACATTGTATCGAGAGACATGGATGCAAGGGGCTCAGAGATGGGGTTGGAGAGCGGAGTCTGGAGATTGGAAGGCATTTGCAGTTGATTGGCCGGCAAATATGAGTGGTGGAAAAATCATCATTGATGTCGATTGGCCTGATAATGGATTCACAGATATCGATGCATTCTGGTTATCAGAAATCACTCATCCTTTTTCCTTAGATGATCCAGACGCATATGGTTCAAAGGGCCTTTCTATAGAAGTCGGTTCTCAAAATGAACATACTGGGTCAGGGATTTGGAAGAGGCAGACAAGTACTGGTACAGACCGCGAGATATTGACCGCAAGTGCAACTCCTGGGCACAAGATTTTGCTTTTGCACAGCACCATGCATGGAGTTTTGACAAATGATAATCCAGTGAATGTGTCCATCGGATATGCCGCTTTGATTTCAGGTAATATCTCGGCTAATGTTAGCGATTGGTCTACTGGAGACTTCAATTCTAGTGCCGTCTTTGCATCGACTGTCAATCTGAGTGTGGATTCAATAACTGGAACAGGATGGAGTGAGCCTATGTATTGGGCTAATGAGAGTATTTCTCAAGATGACCCAGGTGTCAAGTCATCCTCCTCGTATATTCGTAGTATCAATCTTTCAGGAGTTGACGAAGTAGAAGTTAGAATCGATAGCAATGGATACCGCGATGATCTAGATTTATTCCTCTACCGCGATGAAGATGGAGATGGACAATTGGATTGGGATGATGAGTTGAAGCAATCATCTGGCGGTGCTGCGAGTGATGAGACGATAGTGTTTGATCCTGCAGATGGGCAATGGTGGATTGTCGTGCACGGATATTACGTGCATGGAAACAATGGCACATTCTGGTTGAGTGTCAAGAGTTCTGGAGGAACACAACTGCAAGTGACCAATCATAGTGAATACAACTCTTCCGAGGTCAACATCTTATGGCCAAATGCCGCTAGTAAATTAGGAGGTAAAGTAGCAAGTAAGGCTTGGCAAGTGAATTACACATTGACTAGGCCTGACTATGCAGGAACTTGGATAGGATACATCATAGTAGAATTACAAGGAGGTGGAGAATTCCGTCTTGAGTTTGAATACGAGTTGCTTGAGTTACCCAGTGAAGTTGTATTCCTCGAGCCTGCATCTGGTAGCTACCACAACAACGCGGTCAATATTAGCGCTATGTTATCTGATTCAGGTGCAGGATTCCATCTTGAGAATATCAGTTTTGATTCGTTGTACCAGATGAATCTCTCCAACCATTCATTTGAATTGACCGGCGTTTATTCTGATGGCTCTGAAGAGGTATTAACGGGAGATTATGTTGAATCAACAAGCAACCCTATTCTAGCGATGGCATGGTTTAATTTCACGCTACCAGAAGTTGAGATGGAACACCATTTCTGGATAAACTTGAGTGATGATGCAGGTTATTCAACCTCAAGTACGTTGATACTAACATATGATTCAACCCTCCCGCAATACGCTCCACAAGGTATTGGTCAAACAACTACATTGAGTAATCAAACTGAATGGGAACTTAGCATAGTTGGGGAAGCATATCTCGACATTGAGGCTAATGGTATAGTGCCCCAAGTTACTTTGATCAATTCAACAACTGTATCTGAATTGAACTTGAGTATCGATGCTTCTGAACTTTGGTGGTATAACATGAGCATTCCACTTGCCCATGAGGGTTCTAATCAGATTTTCATCAATGCTAGCGACAGGGCTGGAAATGTCGACAACAGTAGTATCGTTGTGATTAGAGACACAGTTTCGCCCGATCTGTTGATGCGTAGTGACGCAACATTGTTGGTTGTCAATACTACAATTGTTGAATTCCAATTCAAGGTAGAACCGGGTGCAGATTTATGGTTGTCAGGAATGGAAATCGTAAACCCAGATTCCTTGCAATGGGTGGATGATGAAATCCCAACTCAGCAAGGTTCGTTTGAGGTCTCGATGGTAGCAAGAGATGCAGCAGGTAACTGGGCCGAGGCCAAATTAGAGTTTGAGGTTGACAGTATCATGCCCCTTATGCAATGGTTAGAACCAGAGGTGAACGCCAGCCTTACTCATCATGTTGTACCGATCGCTTGGAGCCTTTCTGAGGAAGTAAGTATGGAACTCAACCTTGATTCTACTGGATGGAATACCATACCGAGCGGCTTGGTTGGAAGAAATTCTTGGGTTGTTGAGTTAGCAAATACTGGTGCGCATGAGATATGTTTGAGGGCAACTGATTCTGGCAGGAATGCAGTAATTTCTTGTCTTCCAATCGTTTTACCTGATTCAGTTTACACTCCTGTATTGACTGCACCTTGGGATAAAGAATGGGTGAATAGTACCGAAGTTGTCGCAGAATTATACCTCGGATCGGGTCAGACCTGGCAAGTTGAAGGAGAGGGTATTTCATTACGAGGGACGGGACTTGGAGGAGTGGTGAATATTAGCATCCCAATAAATGAAGGTTCAAACTCATTTGTTATGACTGCTCAAGGGTTAGGTATCGAGAAAACATGGCAATTGTCGGTATACCGAGACACATTGGTCCCGACTCTGGAATTGCTTAGCCCTGAATCACGTATTGCATTGGTCAAGGAAGATATCAATCCAGGATTCCCTTTGCTGACTGTAGAAGGAGTTACCGAACCTTTGGCAAGTGTCAGATGTGATGTTCTCAATGAGGGTGTTTGGTCCCAAACCACAAGTGCTGAAGATGGCACATTTAGTCTAGGTTTGACGCCTTGGGCTGATTGGCGAGATGCGGATATCGATTCACGCTCTGTAGAAATCACTTGCCTTGCAGTAGATGCTGCTCAGAATTCTGTGTCTGAAGTGATTAGCACAGTCATCGATACATCTCCGCCTGAAGTAATTTTAGAGTGGATTGGCGATTTAGAGGAATTATATTTGATGCATGATATCTGGAGCGAGGATGCAGTGGAGGAATGGAATCTGACAATTGTTCATGATGGCAAGATTTCCGAAGCCTATCAAGAACTAGAAATGCGTTCACAGATTGCAATGTCTGGAAATTTGGAAGGTGTTTGGAATGCAACACTATCTGTTAGGGATTCTGCAGGTCATTGGACCAATGTAAGTATCGAGATATCATTGCAACCTGAAGAACAAGGGCTTGGATCGATTCTAGAGGCTGCAGGCGGACCTCTGAACATTAGTATTGGAATCTTGGCTCTAGTTATCATTGTAGGATTCATTTTGAGGCCTAGAAGAGAAGATGAGGTCGTTGATTCAGTTCCAATGGACCCTGAGTTGTTTGCAGAAACCAAGCCAATTCAAGCACAAACTGAGGCAATCGTCCCTCGAGCAACATCTACCCCAATGCCTCCCACGCCTGCGCAAAGCACTAGTTTGTTGCAGGCTTCTAAGGAATTATTGAAGGAAGAATCTCAATATTCTTCAATCCTTGATGAATTGGAAGAATTTGATTGATTGACATAAGCAATGAAGCGTCATACATAAGGCCTTGAGAGTAGGCGCAGAAACGTGAAACATCCATCTAAGCCAAGATATACGGTATCGGCAAAGTCGGTATTTCTTGTATTAGTACTACTGTTTAGCATTCCTGCACTGCAATTATCTGCCGCTACTGACGGGGATGGAGACGGCATAGATGATGCCTTGGATGATTGTGAATTCGCGGCTGGAAACAGTACCATCGATTTTACAGGTTGTCCCGATCAAGATGGTGATGGAAACCCAGATTTCGTCGGGGTAAATTACCCTGCATGGAATGATTCGTCTCGAGAACTATATCATTCAGGTGGAGACTCTAGAGCGGTAACTTGGTCCCCTGATGGCATGTACATTGCAGGTGCTGGAGATGGAAAAGTGAATCTGTATTGGGTGGGCGGTCTGCTTACAGTTCTGCACACAATAGATGAGAATGTCAGGGCCTTGAAATTCTCACCTAACGGGTCTTATCTCGCAGTAGGTGGATATGAAGAAGATGAATGGGAGAATCGATATGGGTGGATGTTAGTTTTGGAGATGAATTGGGCATCACTTACTGCTACGGTTATTCAGAATCTTTCTTCGATGCACCCTGATACTGATGTGCCAAGCCTTGCTTGGTCATCGAATGGCTCCTATCTCTACACGGGAGCCGAGAATGAGATACGTCGATTTTCAGTGCATGATAACTGGATGATGGATATGAATTACTCCTATTATTCCGGAAATGTATGGGCTTTGGATACCAGCCCTGATGACAGGTTGATTGCAGGTATTTCCGGTGGCGGGGAACTCAAGGTATACTGGGCAGAAAATGGTACTTCTTACATGGAATTCAACAATCACACCGGTAGCCATGCATTGGGTTTAGAATTCAGTCCTGATGGCCGTTGGTTGTTAACGGGAGGTTTTGATAACATTGTCAATATTTACAATGTTTCCAACAAATCTCTGCATGATTCAATCATGGTTGGCTCAGATGTTTATGGGATATCGTTTCATCCAAAAGGTTCCCATTTTATCGTAGCAAGGCAGAGTTCTTCTACGGTAATTTATGATGCAGAGAACTGGGAACTTTCCAGTAGTTTTGGCTCATTTGGTAGTAGCAATAACAATCGGGGTTTGCGTGCAGTCGAGTGGTCTCCTTCAGAGTATGCTATAGCATTTGGTCAGCGACGCGGTAGGATCACAACTTATGTTGTGGATGAAGGATATATGCAGATTTCAGGAGGAGAATTGACTTATGGACTCGAAGAGGATTGGCGTCAGGAATGGCAACCCAACCATGGTAAATTGGTCGGTACTCAAATTATGACTAGTTATTTTGGCACAGTTGGGTTATGCTCGAATAATGGGATTCTACATGCATCTGTAGAAGGTCCTGATACAACTTATGTTTCCGAGGATGCAAACTACAGTAGTAATGGGCAACTCGATTGCTTGACCAGTGCAGATACATTACTGGAAATTCCAATCGGTAGAGTCCCGATGGCCTTCGCGGTTAAGCAATCAGGAGTAATTGATTCATGCCTATCTTCTATAGGGGGTTTGACCACTGGTCAACTCCGTTGGTTCCTTTCTGGATCAAGTGAAAATGCACTTGTCGCAGGAATAGGAGAATTACCTGGATTAGATATTAGTTCTGTAGCTCCAAACGATGATGCTGATGGTATCAAGGAATGGTCAGATATCTCCAGTACTTGTCCTGATGATGAGATGGTATTCGTTCATGAATGGGAGAACAAGACCGATTCTGCAATTCTAATGAAAGAGTTGTTTTGTAGCGGTTGCCAACAGAAGGATTCATTGTATTCACATTCTAATGATAGAGCGAGATTTCAGGTTGAATATCCATCTGAAGTTCTTGATGGATTGAATGGCCCTGCAGGTGATTCTTTATTTGGCATGGTCGATTTGATGTATGCTACAAACAATCCTGCTGGGATATCTTTAGTCCCTATAGTTGACAATCTTACGCATGGAATTGTAGATGCTTTGGCTGCAGGAGATGTTGCCGTTCAAGCAACCTACAACAATTCACGCGATGACCTGTGGCCTGTGCAGAGTGATTACACCTATTTGGTCAACAGTAATGATCTCGAGGATAAGCGTTCATTCATCGAATGGTCATTGGATACTAATGGCATCATATTTTGGGAAAACCATGAATTCGTCAGGTTGAGCATACTTGATCAGGTAAGGTCTTGGGCAATTATGGGACATGACAAGACTTGGATGTTACCTGATGATGATGGGGATGGAGTTTGGGATGGAGATGACCAATGTGAAAATACCCCCACGGGTAGTATAGTTGATGAAAATGGCTGTGCAGAAGTTCAACTGGATGATGATTCAGATGGAATAAACAATGCCTTGGATGATTGTGACTCATCGTTTGGCAATGCAACGCGATCTCCCTATGTAGGCTGTCCTGATCAAGATGGAGATGGGTACGCAGATGTCGATGATTCCTTTGTTCAGGATTCAAGTCAGTGGAGAGATTCAGACTCGGATGGCTTTGGCGATAATCCATTGGGCAATCAAGCAGATGGCTGTCCAGATGTGGCCGGTAATTCTACAGAGGATAGATTCGGATGTATAGATGAGGATGGAGATGGCTGGTCTAATGCTGATGAGTCAGGAGAATGGGGTATTGAGAATGGCTCTGATGCCTTCCCAAGCGATTCCTTGCAATGGAAAGACAGCGATTCTGATGGTCATGGAGACAATTACTACTGGCAGGGTGAATCAGACGCGAGAGTGAACCAAAGTGGAGACAGTTTCATTGATGACCCAAGTCAATGGTGGGATCGAGATGGCGATGGTTTCGGGGATGAGGTCAATGGAACCAATGGTGACAACTGTCCAGATGTGCCTGGAACTTCAATCAAGAATGAGACTTATGGTTGTATAGATAGTGATGGTGATGGTTATGCAGACAGCATAGATGATTTGCCTCAGGAATCTACTCAATGGTGGGACCGTGATGGGGATGGAAAGGGTGACAATCCAGTTGGTGCATCCGCTGATCAGTGCCCTGATACTTTAGCAGAAGAGAAGGATATGATCAATTACGAAGGCTGTGGTCCAAGTGAGCGAGATTCGGATTATGATGGAATAACGGATGCTATGGATGATTGTCCTAATACTTCTCCGTTTGAAGTCATCAAGGTTGATTCAAACGGCTGTGCTCCTTCTGAGATTGATAGTGATGGAGATGGAGTATCTGATGATCTTGATTGGGCGCCTCTTGATGCAAATCAGAGTAGTGACGATGACGAGGATGGCTTTGGTGACAATCATTTGGCTCCAGACGGTGACGACTGTCCTGAAACTGCTGGAACCAGCACGAAGGATAGACGCGGTTGCATAGATAATGATGGAGATGGTTACAGCGATCCCGATTCTGCATGGTCTATTTCACAAGGCGCTGATTGGCGCAGTTCAGATCCAACTCAATGGTCAGATTCGGATGGAGATGGTTATGGAGATAATTGGGCGAATCCTGAATGGAACGAAAGCAGAAATTCTAGTTGGCCAGGAACCTTTGTTCCCTCTGCTAGTAAGCCTGACAAATGTCCTTTACAGGCTTATGAATATGCACAATCTGATGGTTGTCCACCTGATGATTCAGTTCAAGATGATGATTCGGATAGTCTGAGTGATGACACTTCCAGCGGTTCTGACATGACCTTGATGTACGGATTAGCAGCTTTGGGTGGAGTCGTAGTTCTCGGATTAGTCGGTGCTGTTGTAGTGCTCTTGAGAAAGCCACCTCCTACTAGGAAAAGGCCTGCAAAAGAACCAGAGGTAGTGCATGAAGAAGAACCGGTAGTCGAGAATTCCGATGCGGTTACTTGGGTTCAATCGTGGGAAGAGTTGCCTGCTGGCGGGGAATATTTGCCGGCAGATTCCAATGGTACTGTATGGTATAGAACTCTAGAAGGAGAACACTGGCAACAGGAACATGATCAGTCATGGAGCCTATGGCAAGGATGAAGGAGGCATTCTCCACCGCCACAACATGGCCATAGAACGGATTGCTGTGCTTGGTGCGGGACAGATGGGTAATGGAATAACTCAGGTTGCAGCCTGCGCTGGATATGAAGTATTGATGATTGATATTGAACAACAATATGTCGAAAATGGAATCAATACCATCAAATCATCTCTAGATAGGTTGGTGGCTAAGGATCGGATGAGTGCAGATGATGCGCAATCCGCATTGGCTCGAATAAGCATCTCTACTGATCGGCAAATGGCGGCAAATCATGATCTCCTTATCGAAGCGATTCCCGAGATTCCAGAACTTAAGTATTCAACTTTCAAAGAGATGGATTCAATCTGTAAACCCGAGACCATTCTAGCATCCAATACTTCGAGCATTAGCATCGATTCTATTGCGGCTGCAACTAATCGTCCCGACAAGGTCATCGGCATGCATTTCATGAATCCAGTTCCTTTGATGAAATTGGTCGAAGTGATTAATGGTAGTGCAACCAGCGATGAAGTGAACAGTGCAGTTGTAAATGCTGCAGAGAAGATGGGTAAGACCGCCCTTTCTTGCAACGATTCACCAGGGTTCGTATCAAACAGAATCCTATGTCCGATGCTCAATGAAGCGATATTGACTTTGCAGGAAGGTGTTGCTGAACCTGAAGCGATTGATGGGATTATGAAACTTGGAATGAATCATCCAATTGGCCCACTTGCTCTTTCCGATTTGATTGGTCTTGATACCGTGCTGCATATCATGAATGTACTGCATGAAGGACTTGCTGATGACAAGTATGCTCCCGCTCCACTATTGATTGAGATGGTGGAACAAGGAAAGCTCGGACGCAAGTCTGGAAGTGGATTTTACGACTACAGTTGATAGCCACCTTTGCGTTTTGGCCGGTCATATTTTCTCGACATTTTGCGAATAGTCCGTTTCTCTTCCTTAGAGACGAATTGCAACAAATTCTGAGTATTCGGCTTTGCTTGATTGGCAGAACGCAACTGATTTCCATAGTCGAGTTTTGGTGGCCCTCCAGTACCAGCAGTGAGTATCTCTGCTCTTTGCACTCTGCGCTTGATGATGGAAGCATCACCGAAGGAACCCCGCTTACGAACGAATGGAGTGTTTTTTGTATTGCTGAGGATGGATGGTCGCAATTGCTGGATTCTTACGCCAATATTGCGCAGAGACTGTTTGAAGTTGCCCATGTGCCCTTTGAGTTTGTTCAAACGAGGAACCACGCCTTCCTGCATTTTTCGCTTGGGACTGATCCATGCGGGGAAGCCAACATCTACTGGTATTCCATTGAGGGGAAGGATGAATCCCTTGAGCAACAGATGAGTCCCTGGTGGTAAATCATCAGCTCTGACCATCGCCCTACGTCTACGTAATCTGCGACTCAATTTCCTTAATGCTGGCATATTGCGCAGTCTTACATTTCGATTCATTTGCATGTGTTGATCCCATAGCAGAATCGTGATTACCAATACCCCTAGGCCCAAGAATGGTAACTGAACTGCTGCAAATGCCGAGGTGATTATTCCTAGGAATAGAATTCCGAAACCTCGGGTGAAAGGAGACTTACGGCTGGGATGAACTCCTTTAGATGCGGCAACTCCACATGTTATCCACGCATTTGCTACCATGGCCTCGTCTGTCCCTCTTCGGCCTTGACGAAGAGCAGCGACAGCATTGGTCGGCATGTCATCAATCATCTTACCCCACTCGATTAGCGAAGGGTCATTTGCAGCAACGACAACTTCTGGAATCCATTCATCTCGCTTGTGGTTTAGTTTACTCTTGATTAGTCCATGTGAACGCAGCACTTCATTCAGTCCAGCAACACACGGGTGTTGAGAGTGGGCTTTCATCAAACGCACATACAATTCCATAGCATCAGCAGTTCTGCCAAGATCTAGTAGAACCAAGGAATGTGCAACATCTAATCGGACCCAAGTATGCTTTTCATGCAAACCCGCCTGTAGATTCTCTACAATTTCCAAAGCCATACTATACTGGCCGTGTAGGCGCAGCAAACCTATGTCACTGATAACACCTAATCTTTCAATTTGAGTATCTTCCCATCTTACATCCGTACCCCATGGGAACCAAGTTGAATACCTCTCCATCAGGTCGATGATTCTACGTCCTGCTGGTGTGTGTGCAACTCTATCGAGGTTATCGACACCCTCGGATCTAGTGCGCATTAAGTCGATGACCCAAAGCATGAGTGCAACCTCAATATCATCAGAATCTAAAGTTTCTATAGCAGTAGCGGCCTCTTGTAAATCACGCTGAGCAATGGCTGACATAGCGAGTACTTTGCGCGCAAGGTCGTCCTCTCCTCTATTCTGAGCTAATACGCTGGTTGCCCGTTCCTCTGCATTGCGCCAACGTCCAACAGATACTGCATGCAACATCTTTGCCTTGGCTCTGAACAATCTATCTCTACGGTCGTTTGTTCTTTCAAGCATCTTTACAACTTCAGACATTTGATGTAATTTGTCAGAGGCGACGATTTCGTGCAATTCCTTCTTCAGACTACGTTTTATTCTCTGACCTATTGATACATCTCCAGACACCATTTTACGCGAGGCTTCCTTTAGATCACGGCTATTCAAATCAAATCGAATTCTACGTAGTCGGCCTGCACGTCTAATCGACATCAACCATACAACGAAGAAAACTGCTTGACCAGATACAGCGAGAGTGAATAACAACTGCTCGAGTACATCTGGCTCAAATATTGGACAGAAACCTGCGTCTATTGCATCCACATTCTGTACCCAAGTCGCACAACCTGAAGTATCTGGGAGGAATTGAGGGAATCGATGGAAGAGTGAGACCAATAGTAGCAGGACAGTATATCCTGCGAATCCCATGAAACAGAATTGCAAAATCCGCGCTTGCTGACTTTTTTCTGACCTTAGAGTTCTTGGGTCCGCGAAAACTATTCCACCACTGCCGCTAATATGGGAGGCTCCAAGGAACATCAATCGTGCAACTTCATAGACGAAAGCAATTCCAACGATTGTGACGTTCAATAACAAGAAAATGACTACCAATGCAGTGGCTAAATTTCTGATCGTGTAATCGTTGATGTACCAAGATACTTCGACGAAGTAATATCCGATAATACCTCCTTCACCCAATAGAGATTTGGCTTGGTATCCATCCATTTCTAGGACTCTGTCAGAGTGGACGAATAGTGAGGATAGATCGCTGAATTGAATTACCCAAGATACCATTCCATTGAGGGCTGTTAATGGCATCAGTAATGCGTTGACGAAGATAATCATCGCCATTACACGCGCCCAGAATCCTGGCGCATCCGGGTATAGGATAGATACGCGACCTGCCGCGCGATGATACTTGGAGTGCAACAGGACGTTCCAACACGAACCCAATATCCTACCATAGGCTACAATAGATGGTAGAAGCATAATCAATAGTGTAAATGCAGCGATTTGCTCAAATGGAGCATCTGATTCTTGAAGTAGTAGATTAACTAGCCAAACAGATATAGAAAGTACTATTCCACCTACAAAAAAGCGCAGCAACTTTCGTTTCTCGGCCTTTTCTATGTCCTTACGCTTATGCCCAACCTTTGGCGATATTTGCGCTGCTATTGAAGAGACTGGAGAGATTAAGATTGGGATGCCAATCATGAAGAACACAATTTGGAATACGTAGATGCTGTGATTGAATGGTTTAATCAGAATCTCCATGGTGAGAATCATGACACCAGTAATCGCCATCAAATAGAGTAGAACTCCCCAGCCTGCACCCTTGATGCCTAGTAGGTCTCTTGCTTCGGAAACAGTTTCTGAAATCCGGTGCACTTCGTAATCATCACCTCCGGTATTGAAGGCAATCTGAATGCGTCTGAGGGAGCGCGGCACCCAAAAGTGCCAGATGATTGTAGCAAGGGCGAAACCCAGTACAACTGGGTAGAACGCATCAGGAGTAAATTCACTCGAGATGGTTGCATGCTTCTCAATTGACATGACGGCCCTGCTACGTTGAAATAGTGCCAGTCTAAACCACTTTCCATTACATTCTCAATGCCGTTAATCGTAAGATTGTTCTTTGCAAATGATTGAAGAATATGGACTTCTACAAATAAACATGCGAACCTATACTGTCATGATTGTATTGACTTGCTGCGCAGTTCTTATCCCAATCTCAGATCCAATTTCAGAGATTATGTCTGAGATGGAAGTTCAAGCATATTCCGGAGATATCGGTGGAGGAGGTCACTCTGGAAGCGGTAAATTTGTCGCCCATCCTCATGTATTGGAAGAAACACTTTCTTCTAGCGTTTCAATAAGTGATACTGCTTGGCTGAATGAACAGGAAATTATCGTTGTTGGTTGGTACTCTTCCAACGTAACTGTCGGCAATCAAACATTGGTTGTCGACACTGAAGGTGTCAGCGATATGTTGGTCGCACGGATTGCATTAGAAGAAGGAGTAGTATGGTCCTTAACAGCAAATTGCAGTGGTGAAGATAAGTTGCATAGTGTCGCTATAGAAAAGGAGGCCGGCGATGCAAGTGGATATAATTCAACGATATGGATTGGAGGCGCTTTTCAGGGTTCGATCTCAATAGGTTCCCAGACATTGGCAGCATCTGCAAACAATAACGAAGTCAGGGCAATAGTTGGAAGATTGGATGTAAATGGAGGGTTTCTTGATTATGACCATTCTGATGGAAACTCTGGGCAAGCCAGTGTTTTCGATCTAGAAATATCAGAAACAGGTGCGTACGTTGTCGGTCAGGCTAATTCAGCAGCAACTTTTGGAACGCATTCAATATCTAATCTTGGTTCAAGTAGCGTTGGTTTTGTTAGCCATGTATCCAATGCGGGAGGATGGGAAACTCTCGCTAGTACAAGTTGTTGTACGAACCCTAACTCGTATCAGGATGCTTCTTTCAATGCGATTTCAACAGATTCTGACGGAAACTTGCTGATTTCAGGTTCTGCTGATGAAGGTGTGCAATACAATGGTACGACATTGATCTCAGGAGTGAATGATGAAAATTCTGAGGGGTTGGTATTGAAGTTAGATTCCAATTTTGATCTTATATGGTCTGCAAGTGTGGGCTCTAGAGAAACTACTGGAGATGAACAATTGAATGATATCTCTGTTCATTCTGACAATGTGTACGTTGTTGGTACCGTGTATGGAACTCAAGGAAAGCGAGTTTCTGCAGGAATGATTCCAGTTTCCACTAGGGGTGGTCATGATGCATTTATTGGGATATTAGATATTCAGAATGGAACATGGCAACACGCTAGATCATATGGTGGACAAGGAGATGACTACGGTGGTGCAGTTTCTAGATTGACAGAGAACCTTACAACATTCAGTATCGGTCACGAGGGTTCGATAACTCTTGCTGCAAACCTGATTACTGGAATGGCAGAGATGGGGGTAGCATTGCTGACCATTGAATCGGAAAGAGGAAAGGAGGCTTGGTCAATTGAAGCTTCGGCTTATGGACTTGAAAGCAGTCCTGGGGCGTTATCTGCCAATGAAACAGGAGCATTGGTAGTTGGTAATCTATTGTCATTGGATGGTTATTCGCTGATGATTTTTGAATCCGATCAAGATGGTGATGGATATTCCGCCAGAAACGACGCCTTCCCTCTCGATGATACGCAGTTCCGCGATAGTGATGGAGATGGTTTAGGAGATTCTTCAGAAGGAAATAATCCAGACGATTGTCCTTTACAATGGGGTAACTCGACCTTGGATCGATTTGGTTGTCCAGATACTGATGGCGATGGCGTTTCGAATATGTTTGACAAGTTACCTGATGATTCTACCCAATGGAAGGATAGTGATGATGATGGATATGGTGACAATCAGTTTGGAAACATGCCGGATTCCTGTGAAGAAGAGTATGGAGTAAGCCATGCCGATATGTTTGGCTGCCCAGATTCAGATGAGGACGGTTGGTCAAATCAAGGAGATATCTTTGTCGATGATGCTTCGCAGTGGAGGGATTCTGATGGCGATGGATACGGCGATAATCTACTGGGTTTTGAAGGGGATGCGTGCCCCTCAACGTATGGTACTTCTAGTGCAGACAGATTCGGCTGTCCGGATTCCGATTCTGATGACTGGTCGGATGATGGGGATGCTTTCATTGACAATCCTCTGATGTGGTCTGATTTGGACGGTGACGGATATGCAGACAATTCAGGAGCACCGGAATTGGACCTTTGGCCTAATGATGCAACACAATGGTCTGATTCCGATTCTGATGGCCACGGCGATAACCGATACGGCACCTTAGGAGACCACTTCCCTGATGACCCTACACAATGGTCAGATATGGACGGCGATGGATACGGGGATGACCCCACTGGCAATGAGCCCGATGCATTCACCTACAATCCGACACAATGGTCAGATTCAGATGGTGATGGATGGGGGGATAACCAGAGTGGATTGCAAGCAGATAGGTTTGCTTCCGAGCCCACTCAGTGGTCAGACTTAGATGGAGATGGATGTGGAGACAACCCACTAGGGGTCAATCCCGATGCGTTCCCTTATGATTTCACACAGTGCACAGATAGGGATGGCGATGGATATGGTGATAATCCCAATGGGAACCAACCGGATTTGTTTCCGGATGAAGCCAGCCAATGGGAGGATGCTGACGGAGATGGACTCGGCGATAATCTAAGCGGCGTAAATGCCGATCCATTTCTGAATGATTTCGACAATGATGGATACAATGACACAATGGATATTCTCCCCAAGTTCGCCAGCCCAGGAGATTTAGATGCTGATGGATGCATGGACGAAGTTGACCTGTTTCCGACCCTCTCTAAAGAATGCAGCGATTTTGATGGAGACGGTATTGGTGATAACGAAGATAATGATGATGATAATGATGGTTGGTCAGATTCAGAAGAGGAACGCTTGGGCACCGATGCATTCAGTTCGGCAGAGAAGCCGATTGAATCATTCGAAGTCGTGGTTCCAGGTACACAGATTGGATTGGGGGCATGGGATTTGTTGGGAATTTTAGTCGGACTCCCCATGGCCTCGTGGTTGTCCTTCGGTTTGTTAACTCGCAAGGGTAGGGGTGAAAGATATGCTGAGCGCTTGCGGAATTGCCAGAACCTCATCGCCCTTGAAGACGCAAGTAAGGATTACGAGAATGCTCTCAAATACAGATTGTTAGGGCCACACCAAGGATTGATGCTTGAACGAGTACGTTCCAATGTTGAGAATGATTTGCAAGAAGCCGAGTTAGGATTGGCTCCTGATACGATGAGTGACTATACTGGCCCTTCTAGAGAGATTCAGGGAATCATTGATGACGATGGTTGGGAATGGTTGGAACATGGTGGAGAGAATTGGTATCGCGACCAAGGTGACGGTAGATGGCGGCCTTGGAAGGAGTGATGTTTAGCCAACTCTCATAAGCCACATATCCCAGCAGGCGTCATGCCCGGAACAACTAGAGTAGAGATTCGAACGTTGAAGGTTGGAAGATATCTTTGTGTAGACGACCAGGCTTACAAGATTCTCAGCATTTCCAAGTCTAAGCCTGGAAAGCACGGTAGTGCGAAGGCTCGTATTGAATGTACCAATCTATTTACTGGCCAGAAAATCAGTCACGTTGGTAGTGTCACCGATTCAATCAACGTCCCTATGATTGAGAAAGGAAGTGCAACGGTCACTCATATCGAGGGTAAGGAAGTTCATGCTATGGACGCAAAAACATACGAGATGTTGGTCTTGCCATTGGATGATGGATTGAACATCGAGCCCGGAGGCGAAATCATGTGGATGGAAGCCTTGGGAAGATACAAGATTATTCGAGATCATTGATCATTATTTGTTGCGCCCCAAAGGGGCGCAAGAATAGATATTGTATTGAAGTGGTTCTTCTTCGACAAGATTGCCGGCAGCGCGGAGTGGTTTGATGGGGGTCAAGAGAAGCGCATACCGACAACCGGTTACCTCTCAAGGTCTGAAGGCTATTGAGAAGGGCGAGTTGACTTGGCTTGACGACAACATGTACAACAATATCAACACCGGTGTGCTAGAACAATATCTTGAGGAGAAGAACCTCGAAGAAACGTTTGAGATAAGCCATTGGAGCACAAGCCGGGTCATGATTGGCGTCGCTATCGGCGCTGTATTTTCTGGAGTTACAGCATATATCGGTCTGAAACTAGGACTGGCGATTTCAGCCGCTTGGTATATCGCGTATCTACTCGGAATGGCCCTCAGGTGGTCTCCTTCTGAAGTTAATATTGCAACTTCAGCAACCACTGGAGCAACTCACGCATCGACTGGTTTCATCTTCACTTTCCCTGCAATTTTCCTATTAGCACAAACTGGGCCGGCAGCGAATTATCTAGTCGGTGGTCAACCGTTGATATCTTCTCCCGATGTTTGGCAGTTGGCATTCATTGGAATTATCGCAAGCATGTTCGCAGGTTTCCTTGGTGTAATGTATTTCATCATTTTCCGAAGAGTCTGGTTGGTTGAAGATCCGCTACCTCTTCCTGGATTTGAGGCCTATCTCAAGATGTTGGATATTGCCAGCGATGTCAATGTAGGGGCTGTAGAACAAGCTCAAGACGCCTTACGAAAGGTTGGAGTTTGGACAGTTCTAACCATGGGGGCTCTTTTCATCATTGAATATCCACTTATTTGGATTGAAGGACGAAGGGTTGCTTTGATGGATTGGTTGGCTGAAACTATGACAATCAATGGATATGGTTTAGCAAATATTTACTCAAGCAGTGTATTACATCAGCCAGCAGGCGTGTATGACACTGGTAATCGAGTGGGGCAGTCAAAGCATGTCACTACTTACCCATATACTTGCGACGGTATCTCTCCAACAGATGCAGAATGGGCAGCAAGATTTCCAGAGGGCTGTAGTGAACCCGATACTGTTTGGAACCCATTCGCCTATACTTGGGTAGGAGTTTACCTGACTCCTTCTATGCTTGCCATAGGTTGGTTCATGCGGCTTAGAGTAGCCCTTTTGGTAAATCTAGGTACGATTGTAGGTTGGCTATATTTGGTCCCACTAGTCATAATTTTCAACTATCCAATTTACGATGCTGGTCTGCAGGAAACCGTTCCGATTCTAGACTATGCTGCTGCATCTGGTGAGAGCGCGTTATCGTTGATCGCATGGAAGAACGTCATTCGAATGATTGCCATTGGTTCAATTGTTGGTGGAGGTTTGTTTGGTTTGATTAAGATGTGGAAGACCTTTGCAACCATCGGTAAGGACATCGCTGATGCTTTCCGCGGTGATGCAGGTCAGGAATACATGCCCGGAAAAGGATGGTATGAGTGGCCACTCAAACATATTCCAATCCTTATGGCGATCACCGCAATAGCGATGGTCGTAATTTTCGTTGCAGGAGGTTTTGGAGTTCTTCCTGCAATAATTTTCGCAATAATTCTACTGTCTACAACTTTCTTGCTTGGAGCAATCGCTGTCAGAGTGATGGGTGAGACAGGTATTGAACCGGTCAGTGGAACTTCGTTCATCGTACTGCTAATGTTGATGGGATTGTTTTTGACGTTTGATACTCAGTTGGGACTTTCTGGAGAAGAGGCCATTCTATTGGGCTTGGTTGGAACTACAGTTTTCGGATCGGCAATCTCAATGTCTGGAACAGTAGTTGCTGATTACAAGAACAGCCTGTATATTGGAAACCGGCCTTACCATATCTCCAAGGGAAACATAATCGGTGTAGTTCCAGGATGTATTCTTGGAGCAGGAGTTGCGATATTCCTTTCCAAGATGCTTGCAGATGGAACCATTGACCTTGCGGCCCCACAAGCCAATGCTTTCGCCACATTCTCGGTCTTGCTTTCTGAGGGGCAAGGAGATTTGATTCTACTTGGTTTAGGATTCATGCTTGGAGTATTCGTTGAATGGTCTACAGGAATGGGAACTTCATTCGGGCTTGGAATGTATCTTACTGTGCCACATACTTTCCCGATGCTAATCGGTGGAGGAGCTAGGGATTATTGGGAGGCAAAGCGCCTCAATCCGAAAGTGGAGAAGATCAGAGAGGCTGAAGGTCCAGTTATGGCCGAGAAACGACGAGCGCTTATCCTGCTAGGTACTTTCATGATTGCTGCTGGTATGCTTACTGGCGAAGCCTTCTTTGGAACCGAGGCTTCAGTATTCGCATTTATCGATACAATAGGATATGCTCCGCCAACTTTCAATGAGTTAGGGATTATGGTCGATGCTGGAACTCCTTCTTATGTCGACAGATGGTTCTCAAATTACGATGCGCCTGGATGTGGTATGTACATGGATACAGGTGCGGGTGAGTGTGGTTCAATCATTGGCAGTTCTTGGCAATACATTCGTTTGGTTGGATTCTTGTTACTCAACGTTTTGATGGCTTGGGTAATTTACGTGTTGTTCAAGCGCGCTGGAATCATCGGCGGTAATGATGTGGAAGACGCAAAGTTGTCTGCCTGAGGTGTCTGGATGTCCAACTCTTCAGTGCCTTTGCGGGCATGGTTGATTCTAGGAACTGCGTTACTTGCTGTCAGTAGTGCAGGCGCCGTCTTTGAGATGATGGAAGGACCAGGCCCATTGCTCAAGGCAGGCTGGAGGTTACAGGCTACAGCAGTTGTATTGTTACCGGGTTTTGTTTTGCAATGGCGTTCTAGTGGACAGGAGATTCGACAGCGTTGCATGAGCAAGAATTCTTCATTGATAATTCTGGCTTCAGGAGTATGCCTTACGCTTCATTTTGGCTCTTGGCTATGGTCATTAGAAGAGACTACACTAACTCATAGCCTTCTATTCGTAACCGCACACCCCTTGGTCATCATTGTCGGATTGTGGATTCTTGGCAGGCCTGCATCTAGCAAAGAAATCATTGGAGCGCTCCTCGGTTTTACCGGTGCAGCATTGGCGATAATGGGAGCAGGGAGTGAGGAAGGTGTTTCTGTTCTTGGCGACATGTTAGCATTCTTAGGAGCAGTTGCTATTGTGGGATATCTCGCGGCAGGTAGGACCTTGAGGGAGTGGATGCCTTTGTTCCTCTATGCATTTCCAGTTACATTGATCGCCGCCATCGGTCTTTCGATTTCAGCGATGATTATCGAGGGTGCACCTCTAGGAATGGTGAGCACTGGCCTCTTGGGTTGGTCTATGCTGATTTGGTTGCCATATGTTGCATATCTTGCACTTGGGCCTGGTCTTTTCGGCCATACTGGAATCAATGCAGTTTTGCGTTGGCTACCTCCGCTTGTGGTTTCGGTGACACTTGTTATGGAACCACTAATCGGCTCATTGATAGGTTGGATATTGGGGCTTGATAGTATACCGGGAATGTGGACTTGGTTAGGAGGTCCATTGATGATCGCTGGAACGTTGTTGGTGACTTTGGAATTAGCTAAGGGGGATGAAGAGGAATGAGTTCATGTGTGGTACTTTGTAATGATGATGGAATCGCCGCCCCAGCGCTTCATACTCTGGCGCAGATTCTTCTCGATATGGGAATGGAAGTAGTCATCTTTGCTCCGAGTGAGAACCGTAGTGCTTGTGGGATGTCTTTGACTCTGAGAAAGCCCTTGGAACTGAAGAATCACATCGCACTGGAAAAGGAAGGTCTCAGAGTGTTTTCATTAGCAGGAACGCCTTCTGATTGTGCAATAGCAATCGGCGATGGAATCCTAGAAAAATTGGGTATCGATAGTAAACCCAAATTGTTGGTAAGTGGGGTAAATGTTGGTTCAAATATGTCTGTTGATGTTTGGCATAGTGGAACTATTGCAGCGGCAAGGGAGGCTGCTCTATATGGGATTCCGGGAGTTGCAATTTCTCTAACTACCTTTGATGAATCTCATATGCCAAAGGCATTGAATGCTAGTGAGAAATTGTTGCAGAAGGTGCTTGAAATCATTCCCGATGAGCCGGTCAATTGGCCGCGAGATATAGACGCGAGTCTGGAAGATAATGCCTTGCAATCATTCCTCAGTGGACAGTCATTCCTCAATGTGAATATACCACCAGATTGGAGGGGGGATTTCACTTGCACTACCTTAGGTCGGCGGTATTATCTCGGTGCTTTGAGCCTTACAGGTAATCATATCGAAATCGGTGCAAGCGAGATAGTGAATGGGGAATCTGAGGCTGGAGATGTAGATGCAATCGTTCGGGGAGAGGCATCGATAAGTCTCCTATCTGCACATCCGTCGCAGCACCCAGATTTTCCACCTGATACAGTAATCGAGGAACATATGCAAGCCAAGAATGGCTGGCCAACTTGGTTTCAAGATTGATCGAGAACATGGTGTACTACTGTAATCGCAGAGTGTCCCTGCAACCACAACTTGCCTACTGATCTTCTTTGGATTTCGCCAAATAATTCCTCTTCTTCTTGGGTGAATGCTTGGTCGTCACTCAAAATGAATCCAATTCGCTCTTCATCAAGATTGTTCTCTAATTCGGGACCTGCTGCGTCGAGTAGAATGATGCTTACTTCTTCACGCATCCATTCTGATAGTGTATTGGATATGTCTCCTCCAGAGTGCCATAGTCCTGGGCTGAATTCGATCATCTGTCCGATTGGAGGAACTGGCTCTTGTAAAATAGAAGAAATTCTCCCCGCAATAGCGCGTTCCTCAACATGCAAGCCCTTGAGACTATTAGAGTCAAACCAGATTCTACGAGAGGGCCCGGGTCCACCCATCAAGTGTAATGTTATGTGGCAATTTTCTCTGAGTCCGTGAGAAAGGAAGAGAGCGCTGTTTACCGCTCTGATAAGCACATCCATGCGTCCACAAGAACCTGCGAGGTCGTTGAGATTCAACTTACCATTTGAGGTGGCTCTGTGGCCGATTATGGCGAAGCGTCTTTGCATCTACATCCCCATATTCTGCATGTCATCGAAATCTCCAGATTTCATCATCTGTCGCATTTGCTTGGACAATTTTCGATTGCCTGACATACCCTTCATCATCTTCTTTGAACGATTCCACTGTGCAATCAATTCTCTGACTTCTTTTTCTTTCACTCCAGCGCCGTGTGCCACGCGTCTGATTCGCTCTGCTTTGAGACAAAGGGGGTCGTCCTTCTCATGATTGGTCATGCTGTCCATGATGACTCTATATTTCTCAAGATTCTGCTGCATCCCTTCTTTCTGGGCCTTACCCATTGCTCCCATACCGCCAAACATGTTTGCGGGCAGGAAAGATAGCAAGCGGTCAACGGTACCAACCTTGGACATCATTTCCATTTGTTTGTACATATCGTTCAAAGTGAAGCGGCCACTCATCATGCGCTCGGTCAGACGCATAGCCTCTTCTTCGTCAAGGTCTTCAGGAGCAAGGTCGATCAGACCTTGAATGTCTCCCATTCCGAGAAGTCTAGAGATGAAGCGATCTGATTCGAATTTCTCGATATCAGCGACTTTCTCACCAGTTCCAACGTAAACGATTGGTGCGCCGGTAGCGGCAACTGCTGATAGTGCGCCACCACCTCTCGCAGTTCCGTCCAATTTGCTTACAATTACTCCGTTGACATCTACCAATTCGTTGAATGATGCCGCAACAGGACCAGCAGCTTGTCCAACCTGTGCATCGATTACTAGAAATCTCTCGCTAGCATTCATCAAATCAGACATCTGCTTGAGTTCTTCTACCAGTTCCTCGTCCAAACGGTGCCTTCCGGCTGTATCTACGATTACGACATCAGCAGCAGCATGCTTGGCTAGACCTCTTCGAACTATAGCACTAGCATCTTTTTCGTCAGGCTCTCCATATACCTCTACAGAACTATCTTCCAGGAGTTGCTTCAATTGGGCATATGCACCTGGTCGATGTACGTCCGCCTCAATTACTGCAACCTTGAGAGAATGCCTACGCCTATACCACTCTGCTAGTTTGGCAGTGGTTGTGGTTTTTCCTTGCCCGTATAGACCAACCATCATGATTGTCGCACCATGTGGCCTAATCTCTCGGGCTGGGCCTAGCATCCTGACGAGTTCGGTATAGAGAATATTCATCGCGTGAGTCTGTAGTGTAATTCCTGGACGCGGCTCCTCATTGCGAATTCGCTCTTCCAATCTGTCGGTTATTTCCTTGGTCTGTCTGACGTTAAAATCCGCCTCTTGCAGGGCTCTTCGGAGACTGCGTAACATGTCCTTGAGTTCTTCCTCATCAAGGCGCCTTCTGCCCTTTAGCCTACCAATAGCTCTGAAGATACCATTTGCCAGACCCTCCAGTGCCATGTTCCTACGACCCCCTAGTATCGTTTCAATCCAACGATTCGCCTTTGACAGTTAATCTCAGAATATCATCCTCAAATCGTGCTTCAGCATCCTTGACTTTGACTCTGTGCCCTACCTCTATTCTTGCTTCTCTGCCATTTACTCCAATGTAGAGATCATTTCCTTCGGAACGTAGATTCAACTCTTCCTTATTTGCTGCCGGCAGATACATCTCTACCACCAACTCTCCCTCATTTTTTCTAATGTTCAATCCTCTTCGTAAGTTGATTGGAATCCCATTAGATACTGAGATTGGTTTCATATCCTCAGGAATTATGGGTTCATCGCCATGTAATCCCAGAGCAAGTGAATGCAAGGAATCTAGGCCATGTACGTCTGATTCAGAAAGAGGAATTTCCGCTACGGGAAGGCCACCAAATAATTGCCTTAAATTTTCAAGATAACTTTGCTCAGTCTCTCTCCTAGATTGGATAAAGGGATGGTCAAAGTCTGGAGTTACTCTATTGACGATAATCCCATTTACTGTTATGCCATATTCATCTAATGCTTCAGCAGCCCTTGTTGTCTCAGCTACAGCCATCTGTTCTGGAATACATACCAGAGTGAAATTTGCAAGTTCTGGGTCTGTCAAAACCCTCCTGACATGTGAAACTCTGCGTTGAAATTTCTCCAACTCTTCGCGCATAGCATCTTGCTTCTTGCCACCGAATAGCATCATGCGTAGCCCTCCAGTCATTCTGTAATATCGCAGAATTCTATCCATCCATGAATCTAGGACTTCTGGTAGAGATAGGAACCTCAAGGTATGTCCTGTTGGTGCTGTATCAAAGATGATGACATCGAAACGAGGGTCTTCGACATACCTCAGCAATTGGTCAAATGCTAAGGCTTCATCGAGCCCAGGAATCATCAATTGTGAGGCTTCAACTTGACTCATCTCATCTTGTATGGAATCAGTATCTATGCCAGTGAACATTCCCGTCAAAGAATTGCCCATGCTTCCTGACATTGCTTCACTGAATTTTGGTAGTACTTGCTCAATGGTTCTCTCAGGGTCGAGTTCCATGCCCCATAGATTTTCTTCATCTGCAACCGGAGTTGGTTCTGGCCCCAAAGGATAGCGTAATGAGTCGCTAGTGCTGTGAGCAGGATCACTAGATACTACCAATGTGCGAAAACCCGCCCTTGCTAACCAAAGAGCAGTTGCTGCAGACGAGGTTGTCTTACCAACTCCTCCTTTGCCTCCGAACAACCATAGCCGGCCCATGGTCTTGGCTTCAAGGCATTACATTTCAATCTGACCAAGTCATTCTGCGGGTTTGCCTTTTGAGGTAGATGCTAACCGCAGGCACGTGAACGAACTAACGCAGGTCAACCTGATGCTGTTTTTCGGCCTCTTAGGTATGGGCCTTGGTTGGCAGGGTGGAATGCGTAGATTGCACGGATTTTATGATATTCAACCAGCAGTTAGGATGATTCTATACGGTTTGATTCTTGGGTCATTCTTGGCTTTGGCGATTGACGAATTGATATTCTTGCCATCTTATGTTCTTGCAGCAGAAGGAGGAGGTGGAACGGGGACATGGCCAGGTTTGTTGGTATCATTAATCGTTGCCAACCTTACTTCTTTGGTTGTGATGTTCTTATTGACTCGTCGTAGTGTACGTCTCAACAAATCTGCACCTACTAGTGGTTGGGCTTTAGGTCTAGCAATGGGCTCAATGGTTGCAGTACGCCTTGGTTTTGAGTTGTTACGAATCCATGGTTTGACATGGACTGTTGGAGCCAGCATTGCGATCCTTGTAGTATTCATGCCACAGATGGAGGCAGTCATTAGTTCGGGACAGGGCTCTAGAGGTCAACGTGGAGAGAGATGGTTGGCCCTATTTTGGGCAACTTTCTGGAGATTTTTTGGAACCATGTTCTTGGTAGCAGCATTACTCGCACCAATATGGTGGGTATTCTTGATTCCACCATTATTGATAGGAAGAGGCAGGGCTGACAAGAAATGGTTGATGGATTCGTTGACTCCAGAAGCCCAGAGGCGCTATCGAAGGGTTGTGGCGCAATCTTCGCGTCGCGAGAAGGTCGTAGAACAGAGAAAGCGGCGATGGCGGGAAGTTTCAGTGGGCGAGTCCGAATAGGTATTTACTTACTAGTTGTATTGAATCCCTCTTCTCGGTTTTTTCTTTGGGTACGTGAATAATCATGCATGCGGGGAGGCCCGCGCAAGCGTTATGGTTGTCCGCGTCTGGGACAAACACATGGGTAGATGTCCATATTGCATGGCCAGCACTCTTCCATCGGATGTCATCTGTTACTCTTGTGGTAGAGTCACCACCGGTTCTTCTGGAATGGTGCAGAGGTCTCGTGGAGAGTTCATGCGCGGGGCAACTAGTGGTGCAAGAGATGGATTGGCTCCAAAGATGCGCCGTTCTCAGGCCAAGATGAGGCGTAGGCGTAAGGGCAAGAAGAAGAACGTAGTTCTGGTCATCGCCGTAGCCTGCGTATTCATGTTCACTCCGGCACAGGAACATCTCATGGTATTCTGGCATGAGTTGCAGGACGAGATTATGCAGAAGTTATTCCGTTCCTTTGAATATCCGATAGAAGTAGAGTACACTCTGCAGCAACAGATCGAGGTTTCAAATGCTCCAGGTGCAGCCTTTGCGGCGACGTTTACTCAACATGTGTCTTTACCGCCTCAAAGGACCAGTACCAATACTATGGATTATCACTTCCAGTATGAGTCATCATCAGGTGCAGATCCAATGAGTTCAACTTTGCTGCAAGATGTGCGTTCAATGACTGTGCATTTGAATGGTCAGAGCGTTGATATCCTCTGTGATTCTTGTACATCTAGACTAGAAGCAAATGCCCTAAACATCGATGGGGATTTGTTGTATTGGGATTACAATGCAGGAACTTGTACATTCGGTCCATGTCTGAAGTGGGAGTCGTCGCTGCAGCCAGGTGAGACGAAAGTACTGCGTATTGAGTATGATTTGTGGGGCCGTTCATTCACTTGGTGGTCTACAGGAGAAATACCAGGAAAGGTCGTTGGCAAATCTTTTGCAATCTCAGAGGACACCAGCGGTGGTTTTGACGATATAGTGGATCGAGGATTTGGTGTTTGGCATAATTCATACGGAAAATATGAGAAATGGAATGAGCGAACTGGCATGGGCGCCCAGAAGTATGGTACTTGGGCTATCGATGGTTCTGATGCTACATACATCAAGTCTACGGCTAACACGATAACCAGCACTTTGCCCGCAGATAAGCAGAACAATGTCTTTGCCTTTGCAAAGGCGACATTCGATTGGATGCGAGAAAATCTACCGTATGATTCCAATGCACCAGTCGATGGCTCTCGAAACGGACCATTGTGTATCCAAGAAGGATTGGGTGATTGTGACGAGCAGTCTAATGCATTCATGAGTATAATGAGGACAAAGCAAGTTCCAACTTGGTATGAGTTTGGAGCCCTAACCGGAGTTACCTACGAGGTTTGGGAGTCGCACGCTTGGGCCAATATCATGATACCTTACAGTGATGAATGGTGTGAATCGCAACAGGTAACGATGGAAACTTGCTTCGTGCTAGGAAGTGTTGACGTTGTCAATTCCAAGTGGTTACTTCACACTCCAACGGCCTTTACGAACTACATCGAGGTCGCTAGCCCTCCTACTGGTTCGTACATCAATGAATACTATCAGTCCCTATCGGGACAATGGGATCCTACAGCCATCGCTAGAACTGTTCACTGGCAAACCATATCTGGACCTTCGATGCCTAGCGGAACATTCACGGTGGGATGAGATTGAGCCCGTTCAACGGGGTGATAAATTGCGAATTGTGATTGCAGGAGCAGGACGAAGCGGCTTGGAATTAGCCAAGTCCCTATTGTCGGAAGACAAACCAGTCGCTTTAATCGATAATGACCCTCGTGCTATCAAGATGGCACAAGGAGTTGATTGTCTAGTAGTACATGGAGATGCAACTCAGCGCAAGGTGTTGATGGAAGCCGGAATCAACGAAGCAAGTGTATTCATTGCAGTAACTAATTCAGATGAGCGAAATATACTGGCTTGTTCCCTTGCGCGACACGCACATCGTATCAGTTCAGAAAAGGACTCTAGTAGACTGATGACAATCTGTAGGGTCAATGATCCTAATTTCATGCAAGAAGGAAGAGAGGGGCACCTCAAGAAGTGGGCTGGTGTTGATAGGGTTCTACATCCCGTAGATGGTTCTGTAGAGCGTCTCAAGACGGGATTGCTGATGACTTGTTTTGACGAAGTCATTCCCTTTGGAGATGGTGCTTTTATTCTTGAGATGGAGATAACAAAAGATGCTCAGGACCTCACCTTTACATCACTTGAAGAGGTCTCTCAAAGAATCAGTGATATGCCCGTCATTGTTGGTATGAAGAGGCCTGGTGATTCTCCATATATTCCAACTAAGCACACTCAACTATTACCAAAGGACAAGGTGGCTGTTGCAGCCATAGGAAAGGATTCGTTCACAAGGGTCGTAAGGCTATTTGGACACGACGAGGTAGATTTCACCCCCACCCCTAGGGTTGCAATATTCGGTGCTGGTTTGGTTGCTCAAAGAGTTGCAGCATCTTATCTCTCAGATGGGTGCAGAGTGACTGTTATTGAATCGGATCTTACTAAGGCGAATGCACTTTCAGGAACCTCGCTAGGCGCCGACTCAAATCTTGATATCATCAATGGAGATCATAATGACCCTGAGTTATTGGGTGAAATTGAATTGGCTAGTCACGATGTAGCAATAGGTGCTTTGGATAATGACCATGCTAGCATTGCTGCTGTAATTCTAGCAAGTGAATTGGGAGTTCCTCGAACAGGTTTGATTCTGTCATCATCTGACATGGTTAGCGTAGTCAAAAAAATGGGAATCACATTTGCTGTTGATCGAAATCGAGTATCTGTCGATCAGATTCTTGCATCTATACATGAGCGATTGACTGGCGTCTATGGAGTGTTGTCCACGATACCTGATATTGTCGGCATTTGTTTCCGTATTAGAGCAGGCTCTCAATACGTATCAAAGGTCATAGACGACCTTCCATTGTCTGGAAACTTAGTGGTCGCATTCTTACAGCGACCCGCAGATGATGGAAAAATGATGACGCTAAGGCCTTCTGGAGAACGAGTGTTACAACCTGGAGATCGAGTCATTATCTTCGCCCCTCCGGACAGGGTAGATGAGATTGAGCGTCGACTAGGGAGTTGAAGCAATGCGTCGAGATGTGGTCGCACTGATTGTAGGTTGGACATTGGTAGCCTTGTGCATACCTTTGTTCGTAGCACTGATGGCGACAGTATTTCTCGACGATTGGAAGTTGGCGATTCAGGCATTCTTGCCATCTCTGATGATATCGGGAATTTGGGGAGTATTGATGCTCCGAGGTTGGGTGAGAAGTGACACTGATGAACGGCTTAGAGATAGGGAGGCATTTGCTGCAGTTGCACTTTGTTGGCCTGCTGTGGTGGCAATTGGAGCTTTGCCATTTTGGCTTTCAGGCGTATTCATAGGACCGTTTACTGATGACGCGCAATTGATTGATATCTTGAGAGGTGGAGTGAACAGTTGGTTTGAGTCGATGTCAGGATTCACTACAACTGGAGCGACTGTCATTGATGATACTATGAGTCCCGCTTGCATGGTAGCAGTAGTAGAGGACTGTATCAATTCCCAGCCTAGGGGTTTGCTACTTTGGAGAAGTTTGACCCAATGGCTGGGTGGCATGGGAATAATCATGCTCGGTATGCTATTGCTAGCAAGAGTTTTGGGAGGAGGAATGAGTCTTGCAAGAGCAGAGTTGACCGGACCTTCATTGTCTAGGTTGCGACCTAGAATCAAAGAAACGGCCTTGTTATTGTGGGCAATATATCTCGGTTTGACACTCCTCGAGATGATTTTGTTATTCTTTGTTGGAGATATGAACATATTTGATTCCATTAACCATGGATTAACAACCATGCCGTCTGGTGGTTTTTCAACACATGATGATAGTATTGGATATTTTGATTCGGTTACTATTGAATTGATTATCGTGATGTTCATGATTTTGACTGGGATCAATTTCAGTCTCTTGTATTTCTTGACTCGCCGTCAATGGGGCAAGGTTTTCCAAGATGAGGAATTCAAGTGGTATTTCAGTATCCTATTCGTCGCAATTGTAAGTTGTGCACTTGCTCTGTCCCTCTCCGGTATGGCGGGACATGCCGATTCTGTAAGGAAAGCACTCTTCCAAATCGTTTCAATTGGAACCTCTACTGGATATTCTTCAACTGATTGGGTGCCATGGCCTGTTTTCACTCACATATTGCTATTCTTCCTGATGGTTGTGGGTGCGAGTGCAGGTTCCACTAGCGGGGGTTTGAAGATATTGAGAATCAATCTATCATTGAAGGTCGCAGGTAGAGAACTTGAGAGGATTGCAACACCAAATCAGGTGAAGACAATACGAATGAATGGCGAACCTATCGAATCTGATAATATTGCACTAGTAATTGGAATGTTGATCGTTTGGGTCGGTCTATTCATCATTTCAACCTTAGTTATGGCGGTATTAATGCCTGATAGTGACTTCATTACAATCATCTCAGTAATTGCCTCTTCGTTAGGAAATACTGGACCGGCACTGGGTGCTTATGGTCCTAGCGCGACATGGGCATCGATGTCAAGTCTAGCTTTATTATGGACTTCTATATTGATGTGGTTTGGCAGGCTGGAATTGTTGACTGCCTTGATTCTAATGCATCCCAGAACTTGGAGGTCAGAAGAAAAGTCAGAGGAGAAGTTGACGCGAAGGGCGTTGAAAGCATTCAAGGATTTATTCGGTAAGGAAGAGTGATTAGAATAGAGTTCTTTGTGCAGGATCCTTGACCTCTTTTTCCTCAACCACTTCTTCTTCCATAGGTAATTCCTCAGTTAGAATTGGATTCGTAACTCTTTCTTGTATTTGGGCATTATATCTTTTGATCAAGTCCTTGGTACTGGTTCTACTCGCAGGCAATCCACATAACATTGCATGCTCATCTCCACTCAGCCCTAGAGAAAGGCTGATTGTGAAATTATTTGCATCGTTATCGGGATGGTCATATGCATGTATGGCTGACAGAATAGGCATCAATTCACGTTGAACTGCATGCTTCGATGCATCACTCGTCTCTGCCAATTTTTTCAGGATTCCTTGCCTTCTCCAAACTTGGTTATTTCTACGGAGGAATTCGGGATATGTGGCGCGAACTTTGTCTGGAATTTCTGTTCTTGTACATACTGCAGACAATATGCCTAATTGCCCACCCCAGTACCAACTTCGATATGCTCTGTTATGGAAGCGAACAGGAAGAGCTAGGTCAGCACGAGCCAATGAACGAGCCCCTCGTTCGATGGCAGAAGAATTCTTGAACAGTGAAGAATTATTCCATGATACCCAGTTAAGCAAGTCATCGGGTGATGTGTCAAGATTTGGACCAAGTTTCTTTGCTTCAATGGAATCTCTGCATCTATAGAGTTGATCAAGGCCCGGAAAACTACCGAGGTGTTGGTCTCTAGTTGCATTGTTGATGTATGAACGAACAGCAGAGACATGAATGTGTCCGGAATTCCCCACCGATATGGCCTGAAGATCTCTTACCAAGGCTCTGATATCTCCTGGATTGTTGTTGACTAGGATATCTAAGCCTTCAGGATCTATTGTCATGGACTCCGATTGGAGAATTCGGCGAGCAATATTACGTAAATCGTCAGATTTAACTCGATTAAACCTGATTATTTCAACCAAACTAGAGAATCTATTGCGCGCTTCTATCCAGCCTGAACCTTTGCCCCAAAGTCCCATTTCGTCATTACAAGCAAGAACAACCGGATTTTTTGTGTTTTGAAGCAATCGCAGCAACTCCGCCTTACCTCCTCTATCTCCTGCACTAGTTACTTCAGCAGCAGTTGTTTCATGATTCTGAATCATCTTGTTTATCTTCTCTTCACCCATCTTTGCTAGTCCACCCTGAATATGGTCGACTTCATCGAGTAAAACCAACGTCTTGCTTTGTTTACCCGTATTGAACAAAGACTGGTGCATTGCTCCTTGTGTGGCAGCCTTACGGATTGCAGCAGCGTTTCTCGCGTCGCTTGCATTGAGTTCGATAATGTCCCAGCCGCGGTCTAATGAAATGGCTCTAGCCATGCTCGTCTTACCAACACCTGGTGGGCCAATTAGCAAGATGCCGCGTTTACTAGGCCTGCCACGTTCCCAATGATTCAACCATTGCTCAATTTGTCGCCTCGCTTTTTGGTTACCTACCAGTAATGCTTCACTAGCCGGCCTGTATCTTTCCGCCCAATCGGTGGCTTGGGCTGGAGGCATAGCAAGTTGTTTGCGACGACACTCCTTGAAGGTTGAGCATCATTCAAAGAGAGAATTCATTTTTCCATCTCTTATGTGGAGGGTGATATCTTCTATCTTACATCGAATCTGCTTTTGGTCGTCTCTTCGGCGAACTGTTGCGGTCCCGTCATCCAGACTCTGGTGATCAATTGTAATGCACCATGGAATGCCAACCTCATCAGCCCTAGCATATCTCCGACCTATGCTACCAGAAGCATCGTGGCTTGATTGAATTCCATTCATTGAACAAAGGCTAGCATGGAGATTCAATGCTAATTCATCCATCCCATCTTTCTCCATCAATGGTAGAACTGCAGCATCGATAGGGGCAACTGATGGAGATAAAGAAAGCACAGAATATTGTTCTCCATTCTTCTCTTCTTCATTCCAAGCATGGTCCAATAGATGCCAAATTATTCGGTCTATTCCGAATGCAGGCTCAACAACGTGTGGAGTAAACCATTCTCCATTTATTGTCTCATCGATATCTTCGATTTTTACATGTTCTTGTTGTATCTCAACAATAGATGAATCGGACAAAGTCAGTTTGAACGGATAGGTCGTTGGGGGCGCATCCATCTTTTCCAAAGCCTCTTTGACAGCACCGGCTTGAGATCTGAATGCTGGTCCAGCTGTTGAACCATCTATAGTGACCAAGGTTCTCTTGCTTTGAACTGGCTCAGGCCAATCTCTCCATGCCCGCAATCTCTGACCGGTGTAATTCTCGTGTGCTTCGAGGTCAT